>JADMIO011683273.1_pt1 | contig 72650 bp, 50 predicted proteins | sample 8958161 | NCBI WGS metagenome assembly JADMIO01 (sample SAMN16585339, study PRJNA669376) | soil metagenome | isolation source: Crop rotation soil | place: USA: Cullars Rotation, Alabama | collected 2011 | reverse complement strand
GAGCCAGTGTGATTACATTTGCGGCCTAACTGTGGCCAGTCCAGTTACGCTGGAGTCACTAGTATTTAGGTGACACTATAGAAGCGGCCGCGACAACTTGTCCACGTGGAATTCTAAGCTTAGGATCCCAATGTGCTGGAAAGAGATGGCCGCGAGCATCGCGCATGAAATTGCGAATCCGCTTGCAAGCATGGACAGCGTTCTGCAACTGCTCCAGAGAAAGCCAGATCGACTGCGCCCCGAAGCCGTGCAGACGCTGCGCGAGCAGGTGCAGCGCATCGAGCAGATCATCAAGCAGATGAAGGCCTTTGCGCATCCGGTGGATTCACAAAAGCAGACGATGTCGCTGAACGAAGTTGTGGATCGCTCCATCGCTCTCGTGCGGTTCGACAAGCGGATGAAAAACGTGCCGATCGAGCGGCATCTTTCGGCTGACGTCGGCATGGTGTCCCTGATCCCGCAGGCGATGGAACAAGTGCTGGTAAATCTGATGATGAACGCGCTGGATGCGGTGGCGGATGTGGAGCATCCGAAAGTGAGCGTTCGCACCGACCGCCGCGAGGACACGTGCATCATCGAGATCTTCGACAATGGGCACGGCATCGCGCCGCAACACATGCGTCGACTCTTTGAACCGTTCTTCACTACCAAGCCCGTCGGTAAAGGCACGGGGCTTGGACTTTCGATCAGTTACAGTTTGATGCAACGTCACGGCGGCGAGATCAAAGTCCGAAGCCGGCCCGGCGAGGGCACCACTTTCGTGCTGGAATTGCCCGCTCCGACATCATCACATGCCCCAGCGGTCGATTCCCGTTGATGGGAATCGTCACCGGTCGCATCTCGCGGGGGCGAGAAATGCAGCGTCTTAACCCTTGTTATCAGCAGCATTAACGATCGTTTCATGGCACGCCGAATGCGTTGGTCTTTTGGGTAGCATCCCAGAAGGCGGGCGCAATCTCTGCCGGGTCGGTCGATCATCCTCGGTTTGATTCTCTGTGCAGGTTGGCTTGCGCCGGGGGCCGCGCGCGCGGCTGATGTCACAAAGGCCGAAATCGAAAACCGCCGCTGCCTGAACTGTCACGGTCAATCGCGCATGGCCGATCTTGGTCCAGCGGATCGGCTGGTGATGGTTGCCCCTTCCACTCGACCATCCGCGGCCCCAGCACCCGAACCCGCAAAACGACCAGGCCTGTACGTCCAGCCGACCGCGCTCGCCCATAGCGCGCACGCAAAGATCGCCTGCTCGGATTGCCACACCGAAGCGCAGACCCTTCCACACGCTGCCAAGCTTGGACGCGTCGATTGCAACACAAGCTGTCACGCGACACAGAAGTCCGATTACATGCAAGGCACGCACGCCGAAGCCCTGGCGCGCGGCGATGCGAATGCCCCGACGTGCGCGACCTGTCACGGAGGTCACGAAATTCTTCCCAAGTCGGATCGCAACTCACGTATCTATCCGCTGAACATCGTGAAGATCTGCGGCGACTGTCACAAGCAACACGTCACGCGCAACGGACTCGATGGCGCGCAGCACATCCAGAAATATCTCGAAAGCGTTCACGGCAAAGCGATCGCCAAGGGCGGGCTCGCGGTTGCCGCGACGTGTGCGGATTGCCACGGGAGCCACCGCGTGCTCCCGTCGAAGGATCCGAAGTCCCGCGTAAACCGTGAAAATGTCGCCACCACCTGCGGCAAGTGCCACGTCGGATTAGCGGAAACATTTGCGGTGAGCATTCACGGAACAGAGCTAGCCAAGGGAAACAAGAGCGCGCCGGTGTGCTCAGATTGCCACACCGCGCACTCGATCACGCGCACCGATACGCCAAGTTTCGTGCTCGATCTGGTTAACGAATGCGGGCACTGCCACGACAAGCCGATCGCCGGCAGTCCAAGTGGCTTGACGCTCTACGAGAGTTATCGCGAAAGCTATCACGGGCAGGTCACGCGGTTGGGTGTGACGCGCGCGGCGCGATGCAGTAGTTGTCACGGAGCGCATGACATCAAGCGCGTGGATGATCCGGAATCACGGCTGTTCGGCGCGAATCGAATCGAAGCCTGTCGTCAATGCCATAAGGGCGCAAACGAGAAGTTTGCCGCGTATCAAGCGCACGCCGATCCTTCCAACCGGCATCGATCGCCGGTTCTGTTCGGCGTGCGGTGGTACTTCATCATCATGATGACGGCGGCGTTTGGATTCTTCGGGCTCCACTCGGTGCTGTGGTACGCGCGATCGCTGGTCGAGCGAATCCGCAACGGCCCGAGCCCGAAGCACAAAGCAAACCCGCATGCGATCAAGCGATTCACCAAGGTCGATCGCGTGAACCACGCCTTCGTGATCATCAGCTTTTTCGGTCTGACCATCACCGGGCTGCCGCTGCTTTACGGCGACAAGCAATGGGGACGCGACGTGATGGCCGCACTCGGCGGGCCGCACATCGCGGGATATCTCCACCGCTTCTTCGCGCTCATGCTGATCGGCAACTTCGTCGTTCACTTCGGCGGATTGGTGCGTCGGTTCAAGAACCTGGGCGTCAAACAGATGCTGTTCGGCCCCGTCACGATGCTGCCGCGCTGGAAGGACTTCACCGATTGTGCCGGAATGTGGCGATGGTTCTTCCGGGGAGGCGCCAAGCCGAAATTCGATCGCTGGACCTACTGGGAAAAGTTCGATTACGTCGCCGAAGTTGGCGGCAGCGCAATCATTGGAATGACCGGATTTCTGCTGTGGTTTCCGGTGTTCTTCTCGAACTACCTGCCCGGTTGGATGTTCAATGTCGCGCAATACATCCACGGGTACGAAGCACTGCTGGCGATCGGTTTCATTTTCACGATTCACTTTTTCAACGCGCATCTGCGGCTGGAGAAGTTTCCGGTTGATGACGTGATGTTCAGCGGATCACTCCCTGAAGAAGAGTTCAAGCACGAGCGCCCGGCCGAGTACGAGCGGCTCGTGAAGGAAGGAAAACTCGATGAGCTGAAAGTTCCCCCGCCACCAAAATGGTACCGCAAGTTTGCCGTGGCGGTCGGACTGCTGGCGATGGCGGTCGGCACGACACTGGTTGTGCTGATCATCCTGGCCGGACTCAAGTTCATCTGACAACTAACCAAGTGATGCCATGCTTGAAACCACTACAACCTCAGCACCAAAACGTCCGATGTGGATGAAGCTGTTTGGCGTCCGCCGTCGCAAGGGAAAGTTCGTGCGGTTGGCGTTCACCAAGTGGGGCTGGATGCTCTCGATTGTGATCGTTGGGCTGGGCGGAATGGCCGCGTTCGCGGAGTATTCGATGCAGCCGGATTTTTGCCGCTCGTGCCACTTAATGGAGCCATATTACCAGGCATGGCATGACTCAACTCACAAGGGAGTCAACTGTACGAAATGTCACTTCGAACCGGGCTTGGAGAACACCATCTATGGCAAATTCCAGGCGAGCAGCCAGGCAGTAAAATATCTGACCAAGACGTATGGATCGAAGCCGCATGCCGAGGTTCGTGACTCATCCTGCATGCGCGAGGAATGCCACAGCAAGCGATTGCTCGAAGGCAAAGTCAACTGGACGATCAAGACCGCGCGCGGCGGCGAAGTCACGATCAAGTTCGACCACACGCCCCACCTCACCGAAGAGCGGCGTGGCAAGCATCTGCGGTGCGTCTCATGTCACTCGCAAATCGTGCAAGGCCAGCACCTGGTTGTCACGCTCGACACGTGTTTTCTGTGCCATTTCAAGGGCCTGGAACATGGGCGGCACGAGGACGTGATCGGCGGATGCAAGGGCTGTCACGATGCACCGAAAGAAAAGATCCGCCTTGAAACCGGCATGTTCAATCACGGCGAATATCTCAGCCGCGGCGTGACATGCGAGAACTGCCACAGCGATTCGATCAAGGGCGACGGCGCGGTGCCCAAGCAAGTCTGCTGGAACTGCCACAACCAGCCATCACAAATCGCACGATATGGTGAGCCGCGATTCCTGCACGATGCGCATGTCAACCAGCACAAGGTTGAATGCTCAAGCTGCCACATCGCGATTGAACACAACCTGACAGCAGGCGCGACGAATCTGGTCGCAACGAGCGCAATGAAGAACTTCGAGAGCGGCACGTGCGGAAGCTGCCATGAATCCACGCATCTCGGCCCGGCGGAGTTGTATCGCGGCACGGGCGGGCGCGGGGTGCCGGACATGCCAAGCCCGATGAGCCGTGCGCAAGTCGATTGCATCGCCTGCCATAAGGCGCTGAAGCATTCGAGCGATTCGGCCGAGGTGATCGGTCAGACATTCCTTGGGGTGCAAGACAGTTGCAATTACTGCCACGGCGCAAAATACGATGGCGCGCTGGATGTATGGAAGCGAATCGTTCAGGGCAATCTTGAAGATGCCGAGGCTGCGTATGCCGAAGCGAAAGCGCGAGCGGATAAAGCAACACTGAACGGTGTCGATCAACTGAAAGTCAATCGATTGCTCGACGATGCATCGCACAACATTCGCCTGGTCAAGCTCGGGCACGGCGTGCACAACGTGAACTATTCGACAGCGGTTTTGAACGTCGCGATCCAAAATTGCAAAGACGTGAAAAAGCTGCTTATCGCCACAAACGGAGGAGCGGGCACGTGATGCTGCGGCGAGATCAACTTCGCCGCAGCACGCCGGCTCGGGCGAGTCCGGCACTCTGCTTGGCTCTCCTTGCGCTGGTGTTGTGCGGATGTGAAAAGAAAACGGATGTGCGCTCAACGACCGGGCCAAGCAATGTTTCGGGCGCATCGCCGGAGCATTATGTGGGCGCGGATTCATCGACAACCAAGCCGATGCGGTTTCCGCGCGTGCCCCCCGCCACCAAGCCGACGCAAACACTGCGGCCGGGCACGACCTGTCTAACCGCCGAGTGCCACGCATCTTTCGCCAACGCATCGCAGATCCACGGGCCGGTTTCCAAAGGCGCCTGCAACACGTGCCATGAAGACGACGTCGGCGGGCACACGTTTCCACTGAAACAAAAAGGCAACGCCAGTTGCACGTTCTGTCACGCGACCGTGGTCACCGGCGCATCATTTCAACACAAAGCGGTCGAGCTGGGCTGCATCAAGTGCCACGATCCGCACGCCAGCAATGCAAAATTCCTGCTTAAGCGCGACAACATCGAACAGACGTGCGCAATGTGCCACAACATCCCGCTGAAGATTCACGCCCACGAACCATTCGCAAAAGGTGAATGCTCGCTGTGCCACTTCGCGCACGAAGCCGACAACAAAAAGCTCCTGCGCGGCGGCGAGGGGTCAAAGCACTGCTACACCTGCCACTCAGATATTCGTCAGGCGATGACGAAAGATGTGCACACCCATCAGCCGGCGATGAAGGATTGCAAGACGTGCCACGATCCGCATGCGACGGATTTCGATCATCAGCTTCGCGCGCCGGTCGAGCAGACTTGTTTGAGCTGTCATAAGAGAATCAAAGAGCACATCGATCAATCGCCTAGTGCGCACGGCGCGATGATCGCCGAGAACAGTTGCAGCAATTGCCACGATGCCCATGCGTCGATGCAGAGTGGCCTGCTTCGGCAGCGCACGGATGATTTGTGCCTGAAGTGCCACGATAAGCCGATCGCCGGCAAAGACGGGCGAACGATTGCCAGCATGAAGGATGTGCTGACGAAATCAAAATATCTGCACGGACCGAACAAAGTCGGCAACTGCTCGGCGTGTCATGATCCGCATGGATCGAAGCTTCCGAATCTGCTGGACCGTTCGTTCCCCGATTCGTTTTATACAAAATTTGATATCAACAAATACGAGTTGTGCTTCAACTGTCACGAGCGCCAACTCGTGTTGACCGCAAAGACCCAGAGCCTGACGAATTTCCGCGACGGCGATCGCAACCTGCATTTCGTTCACGTGAATCGCGAGGACAAAGGCCGCAGTTGCCGCACGTGCCACGATGTGCACGGGAGCGATTTGCCGAAACACATGGCCAGTTCGGTGCCGTTCGAAGGATCAAACTGGGCGATGCCGATTGGATATGAGCAGACTCCGGACGGCGGCCGCTGCGCGCCGGGGTGCCACACGCCGAAGGAATATCGGCATGTGAATCTGCCCTCAACTCTGCCGACAACTGTACCAACGACGCAATCGATGAGTTCATCGAAGACTGCAGGTGTTCCATGAAACGATTTGTTATTTTCATCGCGACGATTGTCGCGGCGGTGCTGACGATCAGCGCCAGCACCGCCGCCGCGCAGACAACCAAACCCATGGCCGTGCGACCTACCGCCGCGGTCCCGGCCGATCAATGCGTCACCTGTCATGCAGACGTCAAAGACTACAAAGTCGTCCACGGCCCGGTAAACGTGAACGCGTGCGATGCGTGCCACAAGCTGGTTGATCCGAAGGAGCACAAGTACGAACTCGCGCGCGACAAGACTCAGACCTGCACGTTCTGCCATCAGCTCGACATGAAGAACGATCCGGTCATTCACAAACCGGTCGCCGAAGGACAGTGCCTATCGTGCCACAATCCGCACGGCGGAAACACGCCGAAATTCATCCGCGGGAAAACCACGGCTGCGATGTGCAACACCTGCCACCAGGATGTAATGGCCACCAAGAGCCACATCCACGGTCCGGTGGCGGCGGGCGCATGCGAGTCTTGCCATCAATCTCACACTTCGAAAAATCCCAAGCTGCTGATCGCGACTGGTCGCGATCTGTGCTTCACCTGTCACATCGAGATGAAGAATCAGATGAAGCAGGTGAAGTTTATGCACAAGGCCGTCGAGCAGGATTGCATCACGTGCCACGATCCGCACGCTTCGAACTTTGTGATGCAAACGCGCAAACCGCCACTTCAGCTTTGCACGAGTTGTCACGAGCACGACAAGATCAAGCAGGCTGCGATTGACGCACCGCACAAGCATTCGCCCGTGGTGAACGATCAGGCCTGCTTAAACTGCCACACCGCGCACGGCGGAAGCTTGGCGAAGCTCATGCGGGCCGAGCCGATCAAAGTGTGCATGAAATGCCACGATCAGCCGATCGAAGCGGCGGATGGTCGCAAGGTGGCATCGGTGGCCGAGGTGCTCGATCCGAAATCGAACAAGCACGGCCCGATCCGCGACGGCGATTGTTCCGGCTGTCACAACACGCACGGATCGCAGCAGGCCAAGCTGCTTCAAAAGCCTTATCCCGAGCCGTTTTATCAAGCCTTCGCCGTTGAAAAATACGATTTGTGCTTCTCGTGTCATGACAAGCAATTGGTGCTCACCGATAAGACAACAGGCCTGACCGGGTTCCGCAACGGCACGCGAAATCTACATTTCGTGCACGTGAACAAGGTTGATCGCGGGCGCAACTGCCGAGCATGCCACGAGACGCACGCCAGCGCGCAGCCGCTGCATGTGCGCGATAGCGTGCCATATGGAAACTGGAACATGCCTATCAACTTCAAGCGCACCGACACCGGCGGAAGCTGTGCGCCAGGATGTCACAAAGAGTTCAGTTACGACCGAGTCACGCCGCTCGTAATGCCGGCAACTCAACCCAGTGTTGCTTCAGATGGCAAGGACAAACAGCCATGAATTTGCGAATCACTCTAATCGTGCTTCTGTGTCTGTGCGGCACGCTGCGCGCGGAAGATGACAAGCCGGTGAACGTGAGCTGGTCGACGAATGATTTAAGCGGAACGAAGCTCATGGTTCCATCGGCCGATCGAATCAGCATCATCGCGTTCGTGCGCGGCGAGCAGGAGCAAAGCCTGCAAGCGCTCGAGCAGATTGCAACCGCAACAAATGCGATGAAAGACGCGCAGGTAATCGTGGTCTTCGACGGCGATAGCGCGCCCAACCACGCAAAGATATTGGCTGATTCAAAAAAATATCCCACTTGGCCCGTCGTCGCGGATTTGGAGTTTGTTTCTTCCGGTCAGCTCAACGTGCACGTCTGGCCAACAACCGTCATCGTCGATCGCGCGGGCAAGCAGATCGCGCATCTTGCGGGTTTGCCAAAATCCTTCGGCTCGGATCTGCAAGCGTACCTCGAACACGCCGATGGGAAGCTCGATCAGGCAGCGCTGGATAAGCGATTGAACGATCGCGCCATTGTCAGCGAAAGCGCGCAGCAGGTGGCTAATGTTCATCTCGTGATGGCGCGCAAGCTGCTTGATGCGGGACAGATCGATCAGGCGCGCACGCAGATCGATCTGGGCCTGAAAAAGGATCCCGCGGATACTGGATTAAAGCTCGCGCTGGTGCGCGTGATGATGCTTCAACACCAGCCGAAAGAGGCGCTCAGCATTCTCGATACGATCCCACCAGATGCGGCGCCACCGTGTCAAATCGCCCTTCTCCGCACGCGCGGTTTGATAGGTCTAGCCCAATGGGATGAGGCACGAAAGATTGGTCCCGATACGCTGAAGCTCAACCCAAATCCCGCCGAGGCGCAATATCTGCAAGGCCTGATCTTTCAACACGACGGCGACGCCGCGCACGCAATGGAATGCTTCCGCAAAGCCTTCGAAACCACCCCGGCGGGACAGAGTGCGATGATCAAGTGAGTGCCGCGTTCAGCTTGTAATGCGGCTGATACAGCTCCACCTGCATTCCGCCGGGCATTTTGAAGGCTGTGGTTAGGCCGTAGCCGGCGTCGGTGATTGGGCGGGTGAACTCTACGCCGCGGGATTTCAGATCGGCGACCGTCTTTTCAATCTCATCGCAATGGAATGAAATCTGATGCGTGCCGGAGGGCGGCGATTTTGGATCATCCACCGGATGACATCCGACCTCGCCCTGCGGCAGATCGAAGATCAGCCAGCCGTGGCCGACGTCGGTGTGATGCAGACCCAACTTGTCGCGAAGAAACTCGCGGAGCACATCAGCCTGCGAGGAATAGATCATCGCGTGTACGCCACGAATCATGTGAGCCTCCGGATGAAGAAATAGGGGCGAGGAGGGAGAGATGCGGACGCAACCCGGATGAGCATTTCCTTCCGTCCCTTGCCCCATGCTCACGATAGCAGCAATTCCAACTCCTGCTTGCCCAGCGACGAGATCACACTGTTGTCGGCGGTGATGATGGCATCGGCTAAATCGCGCTTGGTTTGTTGTAGCTGCAAGACTTTCTCTTCAACCGTGTCGCGTGCGATGAGACGATAGGCAAACACTCGCCGCGTCTGACCGATGCGGTGGGTGCGGTCGATGGCTTGCGCTTCGACAGCCGGGTTCCACCACGGATCGAGAAGAAACACGTAATCCGCCGCCGTCAAATTCAAGCCCAGACCACCGGCCTTTAAGCTGATCAGGAACAAGCGGCATTTATCATCTGTTTGAAATCGATCCACGCGCTGCTGCCGATCGCGCGTTTTGCCATCGAGGTATTCGTAAACAGTTCCGGCATCGTCCAGCCGCTTGCGCACAATCGAAAGGAAGCTCGTGAACTGCGAGAAGACCAGCGCCTTGTGATCTTCCGCCACCACATCGTTCAGATGCAGCAGCAATGAATCGAGCTTGGCGCTGCCTTCGTTCGCGCGCGATTTGTCGATAAGCCCCGGATGACACGCCGCCTGCCGAAGTCGAAGCAGCGCTTCGAGAATCTGGATCTTGGATCGCTTGATTCCCTTTGCTTCAATCACGCCCATCAATGATTGGCGATAGTGTTCGCGCAGCTCATCATAAAGCGCACGTTGCGGCGGCTCGAGATCGCATTGAATTGTCTGCTCGAGTTTCTCTGGAAGATCTTTGGCAACCTGCGCCTTGGTTCGTCGAAGTATGAACGGCCGCAGCGCGCGGGACAGCAGGTGCCTTCCCTCAAGCTCCTGGCCATTGCCGATGAGATTTCGGAAGACGGAAACCGCGCCGAGCATTCCGGGGTTGAGAAATTCGAACAAGCTCCACAATTCCGCCAGCCGATTTTCGATCGGCGTGCCGGAGAGCGCCAGCCGGTGTGATCCCTTGAGCAATCGCACGGCTTTGGCGGCCTCGGTGGTCGAGTTTTTGATCGCTTGCGCTTCGTCGAGGATGACGTAGTCGAAAGTCTCGTCTTTGAAATACGCAGCATCGCGCCTCAGCGTGCCGTAGGTCGTGACGATCAGATCGAATTGCGAGAAGTGATCGGCGGCGCGCGTGCGCGTGATGCCGGTGTGATCGAGCAAACGAAGCTGCGGCGCGAAACGCTGCGCCTCGGCCTTCCAATTGAAGACAAGCGATCGCGGCACAACCACAAGCGACGGTCCGGCTTTCATCTCCCGGCGCGATTCAAGCAGCGCCAGCACCTGCACGGTTTTGCCGAGCCCCATGTCATCCGCAAGGCATCCGCCAAAGCTGAAACGCTGGAGGAACATCAGCCAGCCCAAGCCATCGTTTTGATATGGTCGCAGCGTGCCGACAAAACCAGGCGGCGCATCGATGGGCTCGATCTTCTCAAACGCGCGCATCTGATCGCGCGCTCTGGCAAATGTCTCATCCACGCGCACTTCCGGCATCGTCAGCAGCAGCGCATCGAGCAGGCTCACCTGCGCTTGCTCGAAGCGCAGCGATTCATCCTGTGCTTCGCCAAGCCCGACGAGCGGCGCGTATTTTTCGAGCCATTCCATCGGCAGCAAGCCGATCGAGCCGTCATCAAGCTTGATGGTCTTCTCACCACTCTTTGCTGCGGCAAGCAAACGCGGCAGAGAGACCAGCTTGCCGTCAAATTCAACGCCGCCGTTCAGCTCAAACCAGTCGATGCCAGATGAAACATCGACGCGCACATTTCCAGCGCGGCGATACAGCGAGCCCTCGGCCTGCACATCCCAGCCTTCGGTCGTCAGCGCCATCACGACGTGATGCAATCGCGCCACCGGCAGGGTCATTTGCAGACAGCCGTGATCCATCCACTCGTTGCGGCAACCGAGTGCCAAGACGCGTCGCAGCGCGGCATGTTCAAGCTCGCGATCGCGCACGATCAAGCGACGATTGGCCGCATCGAACAGCGCGCCTTCGGTGTCGGAATGCGTGACGGTGCTTCCGCCGTACACAAAGCTCAGCTCGGCCAGCAGCATCTCGCCGTAGCGCGCGTTGGCGCCGGGGCGTTTGAGAATGAGCCGCGGTTGCGGCGGGAGATTGGTGTGCGTGACCTCAAACGAAGGATGAATCTCCAGCGGCGGAAGATTCGGGATCGTCACCAGCTCGCGGATCAGATCATCCACCTGCGTGGTGGCGGCGTGAATTGAGGTGCCATCGCGCAGCGCCTGAAGGATCGGCCAGGCGCCGTGATGGCGCAGCGGTGCGATTCGATCTTCAAAAATCGCGAGACCCTCGGCCATCAGAAGCCGTGGCTGATCGAGCGTTGCGGTTTCAGTGCCGGCTTCCGTCGAGCGTCGCAGAATTCCCGACACCGCCACGCGCTCACCATCGGGGCGCGGCGCGATCTCGATTGCAAAATCCCACGCGCCGGCATCATCCCATTGCAGCGGCACGAAGTCGTCCTGTTTGTGCTCAAAGCGCAGCCCGCAGCGACCGGTTTCGCACATCATCCTCAATGTCGTCGAATACGATGCACCTGGGATAATGAAGCGACGTGCCGTGCCACTTGCCTGGTTCAGAAAATATGGAACGTCCGCGCTGCGCGCTCCCACCAGCATCTGCGCAAGCAGACGATCGCGCTCATCGCGCGCCAGCAGCCATTGGTTCAGATCGAAACCGAACGCCTTCAGCCGCTCCCAGCTGTCGCGATTTTGCTTTTGCGTTGCGACTTCAACGATCAATCCGCGACCCTGCTCGATAGTGGCGGCGACGTCGATCAGATAAACGATGCGTCGATCATCCGGCATCGATGCTGGCGCGCTCAGTGATGACAGCTGTTGCGCATGTTTTGCGGTGGTGTTGCGCAAACGATGAATCGTCTGCATCCAGCGCGGCGGCTGCGGTGGCGTCTCAATCGTCTGGGCATTTGGTTGGTCTGTGCCGGCGATTGTCACTCCTGTGGATCCGTCATCGCGCGGGCGAAGCAGCAGCAATCCCGCTTTGTCCGCCGACAGCAGCGTCGCCCAAATGTGTTTGCATGGCTCGCCTCGATCGGCGAAGTACGGGCACGTGCAATCAAACTCATATTCTTCGCTGGACCAGCGAACTTCCGTACGATAAAGCCGCGTCCCGCGAACGCGTGCCTCCACCAGCCCCGGGCGCGCATTCACGATGTTCACGGCACCGCGCGCCCAGTAGTACTGGCCACGGCGACATGTCTCGGGCGAGAAATCCTGAATCACTTTTGGTGGAATCGACATAAAAATGCGCAGCGTGGATTGTAGGCCCCACACCCCCGCCAGCAACCCATAGTCGATGACTTTGCCGATGCGGTCGAAGCGGCTATGATGAGTTCGTGCGCGCGCAGATGAGAAGCGTGAATCGCTGAGAAGTGTTGCTTATCTTGGTAGAGCGGTCGCCTGCGGTGACAGGTCGCAATGAATTGTTCGGGGTGTAGCTTAGCTTGGTAGAGCGCGTGGTTTGGGACCACGAGGTCGCAGGTTCAAATCCTGTCACCCCGACTTGACGAGACAAGAAGCCCTTCGACCAGCATGTCGAAGGGTTTTCGCATTGTGGGCACGAGCGTTCCGCCATCGAGCGAAAAGTTCAAACAGAGCATTTCCAGTATCTGCCGTTTTTCGACGTATTCCGCCGCAACCCATCGCTCGGTCAGACTTTGCGAAAGTTCAAACAGTTTCTGCGCGAGATCGGCGTGTTCGTCGCGCCGGCGGTGCCCGGCCTCCAGTTGCAGCGTGAGGCCGGCGATGCGATCTCGAAGTTCGGTGTTCTTGCCTGCGAAGGTGTCCGCTTCGATTTCGCCGAGCAGGCGCAAGTTCAGCAACCGATCCTGCTGCGTTCGCAACTGCGTCAACTCGCGCTGAACATCATCCGCGGTTGAGCGTGACTCCTGCTGTTCGTCTTGAATCCAGAGCCGAAGCATTTTGGAGAACCAATCGCGCACCGACTCCGGTTGCCTCAGCCGCGCAAACAACGACAGGATTTGTTCGTCGAGTATTGCTTCGGTCAGCCGCACGCGCGGATGTCCCTTCACGTTGTACCGCGAGCATCGGTAATAGATGTACTCTTTTCCCGTGTCCGGTTTGATCACCGACTCGCCGGTAATCGGATGGCCGCAGTGTGAGCAGCGAATTAACTCCCCGGCGTAAGTCAGCTCGTGGGACTTGTAGGATTTCTCGCCCAGAAGCACCTGCACGCGATCCCACACGACGCGGTCGATGATCGGCGGATGCACGCCGGGCAGCCATTGGCCGCGGTAGAAAATTTCGCCGATGTAGGCGCGATCGCGGAGAATCTTATGAACTTTGCTCCGCGTCCAGCGCGGCTGAGCATCGGTGTACTTCACGCCGTCGCGCGCGAGACGTTCGCAAATCATGTCGATCGTGGAGTTCTGATGCGCGTAGAGCTCAAACAAATAGCGGATGATCTTGGCCCGATCTTCGTGCAGCTCGACGACGCTCCGACCATCCCTGCGGACATTGCGATAACCATATGGGGCCATGCCCACGAATAGTCCGGCCTGCACGCGCCGCGCGAGCCCTTCGGTCACGTCGAGGCTCTGCTGCTCGGTGTAAAACGACGCCATCGACGCGAGCATGCGACGCTGCATTCGTCCGGCCGGCGTCTGATCGGTCGGCTGGCTGACTGAGATGAACGGGATTCTGTATTGGCTCTCAAGTCGCTCCAGTTCGACATAATCGAAGAGATTTCTGGCGGCGCGATCGACTTTATAAAAGAGCAGTCCATCGATTTCATGCGCGTGTTCTTTCACATAGGCGATCAGCTCTTTGAACGTTTTGCGCTCGTCGCTCTTCGATGCCGTCTCGGCGATGGCAACCTCGATCAGAGCCGAACAGAAGTCGCGCATCCGCGACAACAGCGACCGCAAGACGCTGATCGCCGAGCGCGATGACCTGCGCGAAGAATACACGGATCTTCTGACGCTGGGTCGCCATGGACGCGACCTGGCGAAGCAGAAGATCGTTCAGATCGAGCGGCAGCTCGACGAGCTTGAGGCGAGGATCGTTCAAGCCAATCAGGTCGTCGGACAGGACATCGACCCCAACCAGCGCGCAGCCGAGATCGTCAAGGAGTTCGGAAAAATTTTTCCCAGGCTCCATTTCATCCCCAAGCCGCTCCTCAAGCAACTCGCGCGGCTGCTGATCTCAAAGTTGGTTATCGACTTGGAGACGCTGGAGTTCGAGATCGAGATGTCGCTGCCGACATGGGCGACGATGAGCGTCGGCGGAATCAAAGACGCGTTGCGTCTCGACCGAGATCTTCATATGAAGACTTCGGGGGAGACGCAACCGCAAAACGGGCTGATTTTGGGGCGTTTCGCATGCTCGGCAAGCGGAAAGCCAATCTGCTTCAACTGCCGTCGGCTGCGCCGGGCAGCGTGAGAACATTCCCCGCCTACAAAAAATTGTCCGCCGACGCATAGCGTCGGCGGATTTTTTACGCGCTGCGAGAGCCGACTCCCGCATCAGCGATGCTCGGCTTCGATTTTGACACGCGCGCCCAACGCGCCGAAACTACACCCGGATAAACGAAGGAAAGGCGCGGTCTGCAAAATGGTCGATTTCAGCAAGAAGCTTGGCAAGAAAAGCGTTAGCAAGTCGCTGGACCCGCTTGAGATATACGAGACGCTCGACCGCGAGAGCGACAAGGGACCGCTGCGACCAGCGCAAATCGCCATATGTACAGATTGGCACCAGCATCACCGCGGCGTCCGCGATCTGGTCGTGAAATTGCATACCGGGCAAGGGAAGACGCTGATCGGGCTTTTGATCCTGCAATCTAAGCTGAACGAAGAAACCGGACCGGCGCTGTATCTGTGTCCAAACAAGTTCCTTGTGGAACAGACATGCCTTCAGGCGAAGCAATTTGGCTTTCGCTATTGCACGGACGAGGGTGACATTCCGCAGGAGTTTATCGACGGTCAGCAGATCCTGATCACGACGGTCCAAAAGATGTTCAATGGGCAAACGCGATTCAAGACCGGAGCGCGCTCGCTTCCCGTCTCGAACATCGTGATGGACGACTCACACGCATGCGCCGACGCGATCCGCGATGCAGCCGTGATTCGCATCAAGCATGATGAGCAAGCGTATATCGATATCGTGAGCCTGTTCGCCGGCGCGCTGGAGCAACAGGGCGCAGGCACGTTCGCGGACATTCAGAGCGGCGAATACGAGGCCATTCTTCCAGTACCCTACTGGGCGTGGCAAGACCGCCAGACCGAGGTTGTTCAAGTGCTGTCGAAGTTGGCGAGGCCGCCAACAAATCCAAAAGAGAAGCCACATCCTGCTTGGTTCGTCTGGCCATTGATCAAAGACAACTTGCGCGATTGCCAGTGCGTCGTTTCCGGGCAGTGGTTGGAAATCGCGCCGTATCTTCCGCCGCTCGATCTCTTCGGATCGTACTACAAGGCCAAGCATCGCGTTTTTATGTCGGCGACCGTCACGAACGACTCGTTCCTCGTGAAGGGCCTGCGCTTGGCACCCGAGACCATCCGAAAGCCCTTGTTGTTTGAGAAAGAGAAGTGGTCTGGGGAAAAAATGATCCTGCTGCCATCGCTCATTGATCAGTCTTTGGAGCGCGTGGCGATGGTTAACTATTTTGGTAAGCCAGTGGCGAAGCGCCGCTTCGGCGTCGTCGCTTTGACTCCGAGCTTCAAGATTGCGGAGTTTTGGAAAGCGTGCGGGGCCGTCGTTGCAACTACCGAGACTATCGCCAAAGAGGTGGGTCGGTTGCGCGCCGGCGAGTGCGATCAGACCCTCGCCATTGCGAGCCGATACGATGGCATCGATCTACCCGACAGTTCGTGCCGCATTCTTATCTTCGACTCACTTCCACATGCCGCAAATTTGATCGATGCGTATGCCGATGGATGTCGCGGACTTAGCAGCGTGACCACCATGCGGACCGCGCGAAGCATCGAGCAGGGCTTAGGTCGAAGTGTTCGAGGCGAAAAAGACTATTGCGTTATCGTGATGATCGGTCCGGAGTTGGTGAAGATGATCCGCAGCCAGAGCACCCGGACATTTCTGTCCGCGCAGACTCGGACGCAGATCGACATCGGCCTTGAAATTGCCAGCATGGCGAAAGGTGAGATCGGTAGCAAGGAAGTGCCGATGGACACTCTCATCAATCTCCTGAACCAGTGTCTGAAGCGCGATGCTTCGTGGAAGCAGTTCTACGTCGAGCAAATGGATTCCGTCAAAGAGACGGCGCCAACCGCGGAGGTGTTGAATCTCTTCGAACGCGAGCTGACAGCCGAACAGAAGCATCAATCGGGCGACTCCCCCGGTGCCGTCAAAACCATCCAGAAGCTAATCGATGACTTTGTCAAAGATGAGAATGAAAAGGGGTGGTACATGCAAGAGATGGCGCGATACGCGTATCGGTATAGTAGAAAGGAATCGAATGATCGACAGCTCGAAGCGCATCGAAAAAACCGGTACCTCATGAGGCCTGAAACCGGGATGCAGATTGACAAACTGGAAATCGTCAGTGCTCGCAGAGTCGCCAACATCATCGACTGGATTAAGTCTTTCGAGAGTTATGGCGAGCTCCATTTAGCGGTGGAAGACATGCTCGGCCGTCTCGATTTCGGGATCAAAGCGGATCGGTTCGAGCACGCGTTTAACGAGCTCGGTAAGGCGCTCGGATTTGGTAGCCAGCGGCCCGAGAAGGAGTGGAAAGAGGGGCCGGACAATCTTTGGGCGCTGCGCGATGGCGAATACTTCCTCGTCGAGTGCAAGAGCGAAGTGGATTTGAAGAGGGCCGAGATTCACAAGACTGAATCCGGCCAGATGAACAATGCGTGCGCGTGGTTTACACGCAATTATCCCGGCGCGAAGGTCACGCGCGCCATGATCATTCCAACCAAGAAAGTTGGTAAGGCTGCCGGTTTCAACGAGGAAGTCTTTATCATTCGCGCAAGCGGGCTTGCGAAGATTGTGCGCAGCGTCCGGCGATTCTTCGAAGAGTTCGCGTCGCTGGATTTGAAGGATCTGTCGGAGCAGAAGGTTCAGGAGTTGCTCGATGCGCACGATCTGTCAGTCAATGCGCTCACGAGCAAGCATTTAGAAAGGCTGATCAGCTAAATCGTGCGTACCCAACGCTCATGAGTGGTTCAGACTACCTTCAGCTCGTGCTTTATCGACGGATACTTCGCCAGGATGCGCCCCACCCGCCGCGCTTGGGTTTTGTGTGGCTGCTTGTAGAACTCATCACGCAACTTGCAGAACCGCTCCTTCGCCGGCGTCTTGTCTTTCTTGAGTTCTTCCTCCGTGAAATACATCTTCGTTCGGTCCATTGCGTACGCCGTGGAATCCGCATGATTCATCTCAGCCAGCATGCGCGTGATTACACCAAACGTTCGGTTGAAATGTTTCGGCCGTGACTGCGGTGGAAGCGACGGCCATGCCTCCGTCACCTCGTCGTCCGGCCAGCGCTTGCTGTTGCGCCGCGCCTTGATTGTCGCGGGACTTTTCTGCTCCGCTTGCCAGGTCGCGGTGTACGGATCTTTACAGCTCCCCAACCGCCAGCCATGATCGATCAAGTTCTGAATGTCGCCGATGATGAACGGCCAGGGCATATCGTACGACACAGACACCGTGTGCGCGAGAAACACCCGACGGTCAATGTCCCAGGTCAAATCCTTCAACGAGAACCCAAGTGGCTCCGATCCAACGTCCTCGAACGCACTGCTGTAAATGCTGATGTTCTCTGATGGGACAAATGGCAACTCGACGGTGCGCGTCAGCACAATTGCGCCGCCGCCTTCCTCCATTGGCGGCACGAAGTACAGGTGGAGATCAAGTTCGAGCTGGTAAGCCATGTTGAATGGGCCGCCGCGCTTGTGCGGCCTGAGAGAGATCATAAGCTGCTGCGTGGGCCAGTTCACTTTCAGACGCGGGGCTTGAGCCGGGCGATGCTAACCGCGAAATTGTTGCGAAGGGTTTGAGGCATGGCAGCGCGGTTGATCAATTTCGCAGATGTGCAAGCAGTCGGCGATGTCGATGGGCTGACTAAGCTCTTCGACAAGCTCGGGTACGACACGTCCGCACCGACCGAGCAAACCGCAGCCGCGCTCGGCGTGGCCGAGAAGGGGCAGGCGATGGTCCGCCAAGCGCGTCGGATCGTCGCGCAGAAGGCACCCGCCGGACCGCTGCCGGCGCTGGAAATCTACTGGTTCGAGGTCACGTCGCTGACCGCCGAGCTGCGCCGGATGCTCGCGTCGGCGTTTCGCAACAAGCCGCTACTGCGCTATCTTCTGGTCCTGACCGAGCGTGATTTCAGTCAGCTCGACTTTGTCCTTGTGGAAAAAGGTATAGCCGAAGCCGCGACCGGCGCGCAGGTCGCCGTCTCGCACCAACTCTTTTCGATCGACCGGCGGCATCCATCACGCGTGCATCTCCGCGTCATCAACCGGCTGGCGAATGTCGCGCCCGATCCGTACGCCCAATCGGATCGCATGCGTGATGCGTTCCGCCTCGCCGAATGGTCCGAAGATTCGTTCAACAACCGCAATCTATTCAGCGACTATTTCCTCACCAAACGACTGACTGAACAGTCGCTCTTTCCGATCTGGCATGGCGATTTCAAGCCCGCGTACAAACAGCTTCGACCGATCTTCACCGGCGCCGGCGACGTGCGCTCGCTCCCCGCGCAGGATTTCATCGACAAGTTCATCCTCCCGATGATTGGCGCGCTCGGATTCGTCCACACCGCCGGCAAAGGCGACGGTCAGGCCGACTACATTCTCAAGCCGGCGAAGGACGCGCCGCCGTGCGCGGCGTTACTCGTGTATCCGTGGGATCGCCCGCTTGATCGGAAGGACGAGCAACTCACTCGCGCCCGCGCCGAAGATGTCCCTGGTATTCGCGTGGTGAAGGTACTCGAAGAGCAGAAACTCCCGTGGGCAATTTTGACCAACGGCAAGGATTGGCGGCTGTACTGCGCCGCCGCGCATTCCCGCGCGACAAACTACTACGAGATCGATCTGCCCGATGCGTTGGAGCATGAGGATCTGATCGCGTTCCGCTACTTCTACTTGTTCTTCCGCGCTGAATCGTCCGTCCCGGCCGGCGGCAAGCCGGCGCTCCTTGACCAACTCCGTGAAGGTTCCGCGGCCTTCGCCAAGGAACTTGGCGACAAGCTCCGCCAGCACATCTTCGATGACGTCTTCCCTTACCTCGCCCAAGGCTTCGTTGATTACCGCAAGCAGAAGTTCGATGAGAAGACCAGCGCGGGCGACGAGTTCCTCACCCAGACCTACGACGCGACGCTCACGCTGTTGTACCGCCTGCTTTTCCTGCTTTATGGCGAGGCGCTCGATCTCGTGCCCGTGAACGAGCCGGCCTACGCCGATCTGAGTTTGTCACGCTTGAAGGGCGAAGTCGCCGACCATGCCGGTGTCGATGGCGATGTCGTCGAGACGAAACTGAAAGCCAGGTATACCAAGAGCGACACCAAGCTGTACGACCGCATCGCCAAGCTCGTCGCCGTCATCGACGCCGGCAGTAAGGATCACAACGTCCCGACCTACAACGGCGGACTGTTCTCCACCGCGCCGGATGCCGCCGACAAATCCCGCGAAGCTGAAGCCGCGCGATTTCTGAAGAAACACAAAGTCCCAGACTTTTATCTCGCCCGCGCACTCGATCTCCTGGCGCGGGGCGAAGATTCAAAGAGCGGGCGGCTGGAGTTCATCGATTACAAATCGCTCGGCGTGCGTCAGCTCGGCTCGATCTACGAGGGGCTGCTGATGTACCACGTCGTCATCCCGAAGGATGACTGGGAAACCGAATTCAAGCGCGAGGGACTCAAGGTCGCGCTGGTCCCGTCAAACAAAGAGCGAAAAAGCACCGGTTCGTATTTCACGCCCCAGCACATCGTCAAATACATCGTCACCCAGACCGTCGGCCCGCTGTTGGAAGAAAAGTTCAAGGCGATGGCGCCCAAGGTCCGCGCGGCGCAGCGCGAGTATCAGGATCAGAAAAAGTACGAAGCCGACCGGAATCTTCCACCGGTCATGCGCAAGGCTGAAGAAATCGTCTTCAAGAAGCACGCCGACCTGGTTCACGAGCTGCTGGACGTGAAGGTGCTCGACCCGGCCATGGGCTCGGGGCACTTCCTGGTGGAAACCGTCGATTTCGTCACCGACAAGCTTCTGGATTTCATCGCCGGCTTTCCGTGGAACCCACTGCAGGTCTTCGTCGATCGTCGCGTGCGCCGGCCCATCGTCGATTCGCTGGAAGCGCAGGGCGTGAAGATCAACGAAGATCGCCTCACGGATGTGAACCTCATCAAGCGTCTGGTGATGAAGCGTTGCGTCTACGGCGTCGATCTGAATCCGATGGCCGTGGAGCTGGCTAAGGTGTCGGTCTGGCTCGACAGCTTTACCATCGGCGCGCCGCTGTCGTTCATGGATCACCACTTCCGGTGCGGAAATTCGCTGATCGGATCAACCACGGCCGAACTTCAAGCGGCGCGCGAGCGAGAGGGAGTGCTGTGGCCGATGCCGTTGGAACCGTTGGAACGTGCGACCAGAAACATGGAGCAGATCGCCGAGCTGTCAGACGCGACGCTTACCGAAGTTCATCGATCAGCCGAAACTTTCCATGAGGTGCTCAACGGTGTCGAGGGGTTCCGCGTCCTGCTCAACTCGATCACCGCAGACAACTTTGGTGTTGCACATGCAGCGCAGCTGCTCACGCTCGGCCAACTGGATCTGGCACAATGGCAAAGGACGTACACGTCACTGCCGCCGCAGCCGCGAAAGTGGATTGATCAGGTGGAGTCACTCGCCGCCGAGCGTCGGCTCTTCCATTGGGACGTCGAATTCCCGGACGTGTTTTTTGCCCCGAAACGAAAGCCGGCCGAAAAGGCATTTGACTGCGTTGTCGGCAATCCGCCCTACGATGTGCTCAAGCGCGACCCTGATGATGCGACGCTCACAGCAGAGATTGATTACTACCGCCAATACCCCGCGTACGAGCCGGCGATGGCGACCATGTTGAATCTGTTCCGGCTCTTCATTCTCAGGGGACTGGGTGTGTTACGGCCGGACGGCACGCTGGGCATGATAGTGCCGCTCTCACTACTCTCCGACGCTTCGTCTGCGGGCACGCGCCGGCTCCTCTTCACACAATCCGAGATGGGGCCACTTCAAGCGTTTCCACAGAAGGACGTGCCCGCCAGGCGCGTATTCGAAGATGCAAAGCTTTCGACGCTGGTGTTCAGCCTTCGGCGCGGTCGTGAGACATGCGAGTTAAGCATCTACAGCCACCCGGCCAATGTGTTCTCGCGGCAGACACCCCGCTCTCGATTGGCGATCGCGCGGCTAAAGGAATTCGATCCGGAAATGCTCACAGTTCCCACTGGCTCAGCGGAGGATTGCGATCTGGCAATTCGCCTGATTGGCGGCGCACGCACCGTGCCACTTCGCGCGGTTGCCACGGTGCTCGTCGGTGAGATCGACATGACTCTTGATCGTGATTGCGTTTCTGAACGAAGTGCCGGCCCGGTGCTAATCAAGGGTGCGCACATCCAGCGGTTCTTCCTTAGGGAAGAACCGAAACAGGGTGATCAAGAATTTGTGTCAACCAGCAAGTTTGAACGCAAGTATGGCGACAGCCCAAAGGCCAAGTGGCGCGAAAACGAACGAGTAATCTTTCAAGGTGTGACGGGGACGGACGATTATCGCAGGATCAAAGCGTGTCATTCGCCAGAGGAGACCTTTCTCGCCAACTCCGTTAATTTCTTGCGCTGCAATAAAGACTGGAATTCGCATGCGTTACTCGCGTTGCTCGGATGCGCATTGAACGAATGGCGATTCAGGCTTACCAGCGGGAACAACAACGTTAACAACTACGAAGTTGAATCGATGTTCGCACTACGCGTGCAGGGGAAACAGACCCGGCTCAGCAAATTATTGCATTCCATCGATGAATCCAGATTGTCAGACGCCGCGATCGCCGGGGCTGATGATGTCGCGTGGTCAACCGCCGCGCGTGATGTGTTGGGAGATTGCGCGAGAACGCTTTCCACGATCGAACCTTCATGTGCTGAACTGCTGGCTGAATTCTATGAGCGTGCTTCAGCATTATTGGATTCCAGTGTGACGGCATGGGTATCTTTAGGAAAACTGAAGGAGGCTGACTACTTGGGCTGGAGCGGGCGCTATCCCGCTTGGACTCCTGATGAAGCAACTTTGGCCGACGGTCGCTGGTATCCGAACGCAGTAGCGCCCCCTCTGCAAGGGGCGGCACCAAGCGGAATTGATTGGAACCTAATCGCCCGCGTCTATCCCGGCTATCTACTTCCCGGCGTGGACCAACTCTCGTGGGATTCGTCAGCGTGGGAAGATTTTTGCGATCTGCTTCGCAAGAACAAAACGAGAATCGGCAACGCGAAGGTTCGCGCCGACCTCACCGGTCGTGGTGCGGTCGCAAATCCGACCGGACCAATGAAGAAACTCCAAGAGACATTTCTGAAGTTCCACCGCCAAATCCGCGAGAACCGCGCCAAGGCCGCCGAGCTGGATTTCCTGATCGACCGGATCGTGTTCAAGCTGTTCGACCTGACCCTGGAGGAGCAGAAGCTGATCCTGGCGCGCGTCGGCCCCGGCCGACCGCTTCCTCCCCGCCGCGGGCGAGGTCGTCGCGCCGCCGGCGCTGCGGCGGATGAAGGGCCGGCGCTGTTCGAGTCATAGGGGGGCGGATGGAAGCGCCGGATCAGATTCCACTCTTTGTTGAAAAAGACAAGGATCTTTCCGCGCTCGACCGGCTGTTCCAGGAGACGCGGCTTTATCGCACCAGCGCCGAGTTCCGCGAGGTGATGGAGTTCACCAAACGCTTCCGCACCCACGCCCCTTACAACTGCTTCCTGCTTCACATGCAGCGCCCCGGCGCGGAATTCGTTGCAAACACCCATTACTGGAAAAAGCGATACAACCGGACGATCAAGCCGGGCGTGCGCCCGCTGATCATCCTTGTGCCGTTCGGGCCGGTAGATTTCGTGTATGACGTGCGCGACACCGAAGGCGATCCCGTCCCCGAGCGCATCGTTGATTTCTTCGGCGCTAAGGGGACGTTGACGCCGGGCGTTTGGAACCTGACGAAGATCAACTGCGAGCGCGAGTGGATCGCCGTTGGAGAAGACGCGCAGCGCGATTCGCTCGCCGGTTGCATCCGCGCCGCCAGCGCGGGCACGACGGTAATGGTCCGCACCGGGCGCACGCCCGATGGGAAAGAAATCTGGGAGAAACGCGGCGCGAAGTACGCGATCACATTGAACAAAGACCACACGCTCGTGACGCGGTACGCGACGCTCGTGCATGAGCTGGCGCACCTGTATTGCGGCCATCTCGGCACGCCGAACGAGAAGTGGTGGCCCGACCGGCGGCAGGTGGATCTGCCGACCCGGGAGTTCGAGGCCGAGTCGGTTTCATGGCTCATCTGCGAGCGATTGGGGATCGAGAACCCATCGGTGCGGTACTTGGATGGGTATCTTGCGAAGAATCGTGAAGTGCCAAAGATAGCCCTTGAATTGGTGCTGAAAGCCGCCGGCCACATCGAGCGCATGGGGCGGGAGCAGCTCAAGCTTCGCAAGGAGTAATCTTGGATGGCAAACCGCAGGTCAAGCTCGGGAATGCCGCCGCGCCATCGTGCCTGGCTGTATAAGTGCACGCTTAACCCTGCGCCGGGAGGTGGCGAGTACAGCTGGATTGACCCGAGGGTTGGATTTTTCGCCGGGCGCGGGCACATCGCCGAGGATTTCGGCGGTGAAGACTGGGTTCGATCATCCCATAGTTGGAGTCGGCTGGCGCAGGTGCGGCGCGGCGATCTTGTGTTCTGTCACCAAAGCGATCTGCACGGACTGGTGGGCATGACCGTCGCGGCGTCTGATGGCTATGCCGATCCTGAGGGCGATCACCCCGAACGATGCACGACGCTTGATCTCGGCCCGGCGCGGGTGCGGTTCGACAACATCGTGAGCGTGGCGCAAGTGCGGCAGCATGTCGGAAATGTTGGCGCATACGCGCCGGGGAAGCAGCAATCGACGTTTCATGAAGTGGAGTCTGCCCGGCTGAAACGATTGATCGCCCTGTGCGCGCGGCTCAACCCGCGACAGCGCGCACAGATCACGCGCCTCGTCGGGGAATCCGCATCGGTGTCGCAAGGCGAGCATGCCGCCGCATTGGCAGTGCTGTCGCCCGGCGACATGTTGCATGACCCGATCCGCCGCGAGATGACGGTTGAAGCCTTTGAACGGAAGGCGGCGTGGGCCAAGCTGGCGCGCCGCGTGTATGGATTCGCCTGCATGGTGCCCGGCTGCAAGTTCAAATTGGTGAAATCGGACCGGGAACTGTTCATCGAAGTGCATCATCTGCGGCCGATGTTCGACGGCGGCAGTCCGAACGACATTCGAAACATGTCGGTGCTGTGCCCGAATCATCACCGCGCCGTTCACTACGGCAGCGATGAAGCACGCTACGAACTTGAACGTGTGATTCGGCGTGAGCAAGCGACACGGCTGAAACGCGCGGGGGTCTTCTGATGCTGAAGCGCATTCCATACGTCATCGACAACGACAAGCACAAGCTCGGCGATGTGCTCAACCAGGTACTGGACGAGCACGACGACCTGGCGTTGGACATCGCGTCGGCGTATTTCAACATTCGCGGCTATCAGATTGTGGCAGAAGGGATGAAGAGGTTAGGCAGCCTGCGGCTCCTGCTCGGGGCTGATCCAAAGACAGGCGAGCAGATCGGCGTGATACCCGATCCGGCCGCGCTGATGGCGGCATTGCGCGGCGACCTCTCGATGGAGCCGTACAACCCGAGGACACTTGAGTTGGTCGAGGACCTGATCCGCTTTGTGCGCGAGGATCGGGTGCAGATCCGGCTGTTCGACAAACGATTTCTGCATGCCAAGTGCTATCTGTTTTACGGCGACCCCAAGGGTGGACCGCTCTTCGAGCGGTTTCGTCCGGTGCTCGGCGTTGTCGGTTCATCAAATTTCACGGGGCCGGGACTGGAGCGCAACCGGGAGCTGAACCTGGTTCACAAGGGAATCATCCCGGAAGAGGAAGTAGTGGATGAGAAAGGCCGGGCTGCGGCGCTTTCACATTACACGAAGGATCGCTCAGACCAACTGCGTGCATCGACCGACCCATACGACGGCGGCGAAGCCCCGCGCGTGAGCAACCGAATCTCGTTCGAATCGCGGCGCGTTATCAAGGGTGAGGTCGGTGCGTCAGCGTTGTGGGAACTGGCCGACTGGTATGAGCATCAATGGAATCAATCGGTTGATTTCAAAAAAGAGTTCCTCGACCTGCTCGACACGTCGAAGTTTGGCGCGGCGGAGTACACGCCGTATCAGGTCTATCTCAAAGCACTGTATGAGTATTACCGTGGTGAACTTGGCACGGGCGGAGAAATGGGATCGGGTCTGTACACGCTCGATCTTGCCGAGTTTCAAGCCGATGCCGTTGCCAAGGCGCGGCGCATCCTCGCTCGCTATGACGGCGTGATCGTGGGCGATTCGACCGGGCTCGGAAAAACGTGGATTGGGCTCCAGATCCTGCTCGAATACGCGTACCACCGGCGCTGGAACTGCCTCGTTGTATGCCCGGCGTCGCTGAAAGACATGTGGCAACGCCGACTGCACCAGACGAAGATTCAGGCGAAGGTGATCACGCAGGAATCGCTGGGGCGCGAGGACTTTGATCCGGAAGAGTACGCGAAGTTCGACGTGGTTGTGATTGATGAGTGCCACAATTTCCGCAGCAAGGACTCCGGACGCTACGACAACATGAGCCGCGTTCTCGCACTCAACGGGAACCGCGGCGCACACGGGCAGCGGAAGAAGGTGGTGCTGCTGACCGCGACGCCGATCAACAACAGCGTTCTCGATCTGCACAACCAACTTCAGCTCGTCACGATGGGCGACAACGCCTTCTTCGCCGGCGCGGGGATTGGCCGGCTCGACAAATACTTCCTGGAAGCGCGTCGGCAACTTTTGGCCGGCGGGACATCGAGCAGCCGCGTGCTGTCGAATCTGCTGGATCAGGTCATGATCCGCCGCACGCGGCAGTTCATTAAGCAGGCGTACCCCGACGCGACGATTGATGGGAAGAAGATTCACTTCCCGGCGCGGAAGCTGGTGACGATCAACTACAACCTGGAGGGGACGTACGCTGGCATCTACAAGAGAGTCGTGCGCGGCATCGAGCAGCTCGTGCTGGCGCCGTACGACTTGGAAACGTACAAAGCCGACCCCGCGCAGCAGGATCCGTTGCAGGTCGGTCGCGGTCAGGCATTGGTCGGAATCTTCAAGAGCCGGTATTTGAAGCGGCTGGAGAGCAGTGTTGCCGCGTTTCGGATCTCGGTGTTCCGGCTGATGGAATACATGCTGACGTTCCGGCACTACATTCAGGAGCATGTGCTTCTGGAACCAATGGATTTCTGGAAGCTCTTATCCTGCATCGAGAAGGACCTCGAAGACGATGCGCAAGAGCAGGAAGAAATGGCTGAAGACGAAGACGAGGCGGTGCCGGATCGTCCGAGATCGCGCCACAAGCAGATCGCGCAGAACCGAAAGGCGAAGATCATCCTCAGCCAGGCGCGCAAGCTCGCGCCGGGCACCTACAACCTCCAGCAACTCAACGATGCGCTCGATCAGGATCTGGGAACGCTGGAAGAAATCTTCGATTTTGTGCGGCCGATCAAGCCCGAGGACGATAAGAAGCTCCAGCGCCTCAAAGAGATCATGGCCGGTGAGATGAAGGGGAAGAAACTACTGGTGTTCACGAGCTACAAGGACACGGCGCACTATCTATTCAAGCAGATCACCGACGACAACAAGCTCCTGAAGGCGCTCGGTGATCCCAACATCCGTGAGATCCACGGTGGAACTGACGGCGAGACCCGAAAGCGCATCGTTCAGGGATTCGCGCCGAAGAGCAACGAGAAACCAGCCTGGATCGGCACTGAACACGAGATCGATATCCTGTTCAGCACGGATGTTCTCAGCGAGGGGCAGAACCTCCAAGATTGCGCCAACCTCATCAACTACGACTTGCACTGGAATCCGACTCGCATGATTCAGCGAGCCGGGCGAATTGATCGAATCGGCACTGATTTCGACACGCTATACATTCAGAATTTCTTCCCGGACAAAGGGCTCAACGACCTCCTGGGTCTCGTCCAATCTCTTCAGAACAAGATTCGCCAGATCGACACGACAATCGGGCTGGATGCCAGCGTGCTCGGCGAAACGATCAACCCGAAGGTATTCAACACATTGAAACGGATCGAGTCGGAAGATGACTCCGTCGTGGATGAGGAAGAAGCGGAGGCTGAGCTGGCATCGGACGAGGGGATGGTTCGCCATCTGGCGGAGTTTTTGAAATCGCAGGGCGTCGCGGCGCTTCAGCAGGTGCCCGATGGCATTCACAGCGGCCTTCACAAGAAACCGCACCGCGGGGTGTTTCTCTACTATCAGCGGCGCTCTCCGGATGGAAAGCCGCTGGATCACTTCTGGCGCTTTTACGATACGAAGTCAGACGAGATTGAAGACAACCGACTTGTCATCGCGGAGATGATCCGTTGTCAACCAGACACCAAGCGGGTCGTGGATCCGGCCCTCAAGGCGGACATTCACAAGATCATGGAGACGGTTGAAAAGCACATTCACGGTTCGGTTGCCAACCGGGCGAGCGCACAAACGGCCCCGAAGGAACTGAGCCGCGAGCAAAGCGCCGTGCTGGTGGTGCTGCAACAGATGATGGCCCTTCCTGGCATTGATCGCGCGAAGGTGTTGATGCTGCTTGGCAAGCTCGCCACGCCGCTACCGCGAGCGCCGGTAAAGGATCTGAAGAAGGCGCACGCGGCGTATCAGAAGACCGGCGATGCCGGTGCTTTTCTCGACGGAATGGAACAAGTGGCGATGAAGTACGGTTCGACCGATCCACCCGCACAGACCGTTGATGCGGAGTCCGGGAGCTCGACGAGCGATCAGCTGCATCTGATCTGTTTCGATTTCCTTTCCTAACTGGTGACGGTAACGCCAAACGGTATCTTATCGCCAGATTCGTGCGCTGGAGGCGATCGCGCGGTGGCCCAGTAACAATCTCGGTGCAAGTGGAGCAGGCGATGGCAACAGAACAGGCGACAGTTCGCAGCATTGATGGCAAAGGCAAGACCATCAAGGAGATCCTGTTCGCGCGCAAATTCTACATCGACTATTACCAGCGCGAGTACAAGTGGCAGACCAAGCAGGTCGAAGAACTGATCAACGATCTTGTCGGTGTGTTCCTTCACGAGTACGCCGCCGAGCACGACCGCGATCAGGTTGCCAACTACGATCACTATTTCCTCGGCTCGGTCATTGTCAGCCGCAAAGGCGGCAAAGATTACGTAATCGATGGGCAGCAACGACTCACCACACTCTCGCTGCTGATCATGTGGCTCCTGCACCGACTGAAAGAACTCGGCGAAGACCCCGCCGACCTCGCGCAACTCGTCTATTCAAAGAAGCACGGCAAGGTTTCATTCAACCTTGATGTAGAAGAACGCCGGCCCGTGATGGAAGCGATCTACAACAGCACAGAAATCGAGGAAGACGACTTGTCCGAGTCCTGCCAAAACATGCTCGCCCGCTTCCGCGAGATCGGCGACATCTTTCCCGATGACCTTGAGAAGGAGCCGTTGCCATTCTTCGCCGATTGGCTGGTCGAAAACGTCCACCTCGTCGAAATCACCGCGTATTCCGACGACGTGGCGTACACGATTTTCGAGACGATGAATGATCGCGGGCTATCGCTCTCGCCGACCGACATGCTCAAGGGGTATCTGCTCGCCAACATCACCAATGAAGACGACCGCGCCGCAGCAACGGTGGAGTGGAAGCGGCTGATCAGCGAGCTTCGATTACAGGACCCGGATTCCGACAACAAGGAAGCCGACGCCGACTTCTTCAAAGCGTGGCTTCGCAGCCAGCACGCCGACAGCATCCGTGAGCGGAAGAAGAACGCCTCACCCGGCGAGTGGGATCGCATCGGCACAGAGTTTCATCGCTGGCTGCGCGAGAAATCTGCCGCGCTGAAGCTTTCAACTCCCAAGGCATACAAGTCATTCATCTGCGATCAGATGGCGTTCTATGCGAAGTGGTACATCCAGATTACCGCTGCCGAGTGGGCGCCGATCCCCGGGCTGGAAAACATCTACCACAACGCCTGGCATCAGTTCACGCACCAGGCGTCGATGCTGCTCGCCGCGATCCAGCCAGCCGACTCGCCGAATGTGATCCGTCTGAAATTTCGGCTCGTTGCCAAGTACATCGACATCTTCCTTACGCGCCGCCTCTGCAACTTCACGAAGATCGACTACAACACGATGCAGTACAACGTCTTCACCGTTGTGCGCGACATCCGCGGCAAGACGCCCTCAAAGATTGCCGACGTGCTGAAGAAACGGCTCGCCGAGCAGCCCGAATCGCTCGACGGATTTTCGACGTTTTACCTGAACCAGTGGAGTCACAAGCCGATCAAGCGGATGCTGGCGCGCTTCATCGACTTCGTCGAAGTCGGTTCCGGCGGCAAAGCGCGCTTCGAGGAGTTCCTGACCGCGCGCGGAAAGCGCGCTTACGAAGTTGAGCACATCTGGGCCGACAAGTTCTCGCGGCACAAGGACGAGTTCGATCACCCGACCGATTTCGCCGACTACCGCAGCCGGCTCGGCGATCTTCTGTTGCTTCCCAAAACATTCAACGCCAGCTATGGCGACGAAACCTACTCCACCAAACTCAAGCACTACGTCGAGCACGACATTCTTGCCAAATCCCTTCATCGCCAAGGGTACGAACACAACCCTGGCTTTAAGAAACTGATCAAGGAATCCGGGCTCCCGTTTCAGCCACACGATGAGTTCAAGAAGGCCGACCTTGACGCCCGCCAGGCGCTGTATCGCGCCATCGCCGACCGCATCTGGGACCCGGCTTGGCTGGATCGGATCGCCGCCGGCGAGGAGGCGATCGCCTAAGCTGCAGGCGTCTCGTTCGCCGTGTCACTGGTTCTTCCCCCCGAGGCGATCGATCGCCCGCATTTAAGGTAAGACACGGCGATTCGGAAGACTCGCGTTCGCGCCTCGCCCCGAAATCGTTGCCACTTGCTGGCGTAGAATACATGTCGCCTGCTCAAGAGGGCCGACCCCGACCAATGGACGACTTCGTAGCACAGCTCGCAATCTCAAATCCCGACTTGGCGGCCGTGGAGGCGTTGATCCGCGAGGCCGATGTCTTTCGCTGGGCGTACGACTCCTTGGGCGCCGATGTGTATTCGGCGCGACCTTACATCGAGCAGAGCGTGAGGTACGGCAACGTTTTTTACCTCTTGCCTGACCGAAACATTCTGGGCCGGATGCTTTCATTGCGCGGCACTGGCGTCAACGACCCCACGCTTCCGCTGCCCCAGGAATCCCGTGTTGCCGCTGGGATCCTCGCTTTCGCCGCAGTGACCGGGATTCGTCTCGATCCGTGGAATGCAATCCTTGAGGCCCCCCCGCGAACCATCGAGGTGCGGCAGAACGAGCTGTACCGACTTCGAATCCTGTGGGCACTTCACCCTCAGATATTCGTTGACATCGCTCTCGGGAGGCGTGGCAAGGTAACGGCGGACGAGGTAGATGCCGGTGCCGGGACGGTGCAAGTCCCGTCGAGTTTTGACGACGAGCGGCCCGCAAATTGGGATAGGGATTACGTGGCGGCATTGAAGATCGCCGAGATTGCTGTCCGTGCATGGCCGGGACGTCCAGGTCCCGCCGGCATGGAGGCCTTGCTTCGGTGGATGTACCAGGACTACGCTTTCACATCGCCCGCGATCGCGTACGCTAGCCTTGGCTTGGGGAGGCAACCAAGCAAGGGCATGTTCAAGGGACTTCACACCCGAGACGCAGAGCTCGTCTTGGCTGGAGCACGCAATGCGGCTTGGGATATGTCACTGCTCCGGACTTGGTCAACGCGCGTCCGCAAGGCGCAAGAGAGCCGCGAATTTTACGTCCTCTGCTCTGCCGACATTGCGGTGTTGGAATGCGCGAAGGACTTCACGACACTCGCCGGCGCTGGACCGACAGCGACTAATGCGCTCCGAGCACGCTTCAAGCGCGATTGGGCTAATGATGGTGAACACCTTTTGCGCGTCTACGAAGATCTGATCGCCACGCGGACAACAGACAAAACTCGCGCGGTTAACTTGGTGGCGGCCCATGAGAACTGCGACGTGTTGGCGCGATCGCTGGAGGAGGCAATCCGGCGAGAACTCGCTAAGGGCTCGGCCGCTGGGACCTGAACACCGCGGATAGCGCCACTGATCCTAAATCCGGAACAGTAGCAAGCATTCGTGCTGATCATGAGGAATCAGACAGCCAAGCGGTGCATAAGGGATCGCCAGCGTATCCTCCGTCAGTAGTTTCTCAAGATCATCGATTGCGATCGAGCCGACGCGATTGTTCGTGTCCCACACCTGCACACGGCCCGCGGCGAGATTGAACATGGTGAGCATGTGGTATCTGCCCTGTCTCTCGGCTCTTTCGCCTTGCAACTGAGCCAGCTCAACGGACAGTATTAGCACCGCACCTGTTTCAAGTTGTTTCCGCACTTCTCCGAAGCGCGGCAGAGAATTATCCCGGTCATGATAATTCACGCTGGCAAGTTGTGGGACTCGCCTTCTTGCAAATGGGATGACATTTCCGAAGGTTGGCTGACCTCCCTGCGCGCGACCGAAATCATCCTCTAAATCCTCCGCACTCACGCTGGTGCCCGCAATCTTATTCGCCGCACCGGCAATGCTTGCGAATACGCACGTATTTCCAGCCTGCGCGATCCCCGGATACGGAATTTGACGTGGGTGGGGTTGCCAGAATTGATCCAAGATTCTCATGAGCAGAAAGAATAGCGACGCCGGATCGCGCAAACAAAAACGGCGATGAGTCCGTTACGCTTCACCGCCGTTTCGTGGCGTCTTCGCCACGCTGTAGTTTGCCTGGGCTTGCCATGCAATGCCTTACCTTGCGTCGTGCTTGCGGACGTAGGGGAGAGTAACGGTTTTCTCCGGTGATGCTGGGTTACTTTATTTCACCCTCACACCTACGCACTCACGGGCTCACGCCCGCTCGTCACGTTCACCGACTAACTCGGATCTCTTTTCCTTCTGGCGAGCAATCGCCCGCTTGAACGCACGACGTACGGCGCGTGCCGCACAGTCAAAGAGACAACAACCGAGCCAGCCCGCGAACAGCGCCGCCAACCAACTGACAAAAGTTGCAACGCTCACGTTGCACCTCCCGTGGTTGGGGCACGTCGCCGTCAGCGCACACATTGAACGATGACGGTGGACGCAGGGATTAGCATGTCAAAGAGCGCCGACTTTGTACCGCCGCGCTCGGTGAGCCGCAATTCAAAAGGGATTGGCGTTTTAGAATCGACGCGGCGCATTTCTACTACCGACGAAGCCCTGGAGTGAGGATCCCTTGATTTCAGCGCAGAAATGGACAAAAAGTTCAATTGGTGTCCTGTCGCCCCGACTGCATGTTTTTCGCGTACATGCTTCGCATGCAGGTCAATGGAAGGCGATACATCGGATCTTGCGAAGATACTGATGAGCGCTTGCGACGGCACAATGCTGGAGAAACCAAATCCACTCGATTCGGAATCCCATGGAAGCTCGTCTACCAAGAACCATTTCTGACCCGAGCGCAAGCAATGTGAACGATTCCTGAAATCCGGACAAGGCCGCGAGTTTCTCAACACTCGCCACGTCTAGACGCGCGACGCGGACAGGTGACCAATTCGTGGCACTTCCTCAGTTCACGCTTTGATTCCGGTCGTCGCGATCCCTTCAATAAACCGCCGCTGCGCCAGGAAGAAGATCACAACCACCGGCAGCATCATCACCGTTGACACCGCCATCACCAGTTGCCACGGGTTGCCGCGCGCGACGCTGGTTAAACCTACGAAATTCAGCAGCGCAATCGGCAGCGTGTATTTCGAATCATCGTGCAGATACAGCAGCGGGCCCCACAGATCGTTCCACGATCCCAGGAATGTAAACACCGCGATCGTCAACAGCGCCGGCTTGCTCAGCGGCAGAAAGATGTTGAACAGAATACGCAGCTCGGATGCGCCATCGATGCGGGCGGCTTCGATGTAATCTCTCGGGATCGTCAGGAAGAATTGTCTCAGCAGAAAAATCGCGAACACATTCGTCCCGAAAAACGCCGGCAGGATCAGCGGCGCGTAGGTGTTGACCAATCCCAGGTGGCTGAACCAGCTGAACAGCGGGATGACCGTCACTTGCGTCGGCAGCATCGCGGTGCTCAGCAGCAGCGCGAACAGGATGTTCGATCCGCGCGTGCGAATGCGCGCGAACGCGTACGCCGCCAATGAGCATGAGATCAGCGTGCCGATGATCGTCATCGTCGCAAGCATCGATGAGTTGATGAAGTAGCGCAGGAACGCGAAGCTCGTCAGCGCCTCGCGATAATTCTCCCAGCGAAAGTGCGCAGGAATCCACGTCGGCGGACTAGCGAGCACCTCATCAAAACTCTTCAGAGAAGTAAGAAGCATCCACGCCAGCGGCAGCAGCATGATGAACGCGCCGCCAAGCAGCATCGCATAAACCGCGACGCGCGAAGGCAAGGCAGATGTTTCCCGACGAGCAGACATCAGCCGGGAGTGTAGCAGAGATCGGGGGCGGAGGGCGGAGATCGGAGGTCGGAGGTCGGAGGTCAGAGGTGTCGGCGGGGGGAAGAACTAGGGACGGAAGAACTAGGGAAGAACTAGGGACAGTCACCTATTTTGGGGAAGAACTTGGGGGGAGAACTAGGGACAGTCACCTATTTTCGCCCCGCCAGATTAGAGTGCGCCTCTGGCCTTTGATCCCCAATCGTGACGCTTACCTGCCGTGGGCGATTCCGAAATGACGTAAAAGGCGCTTCACCTGCTGAAATAAAAATCCACGTTTTTCGGCCCTTCCCGGCGGTTTGCTGCGCTTCTGCGCGCACTGGCGCGCAGCAGCGCCGGAGTAATGAGGGGACGCGCGCACTTGCAGTTGCGAGGGTTCTCGCAGCGGTGCGGCTCGCGTTCGACCTCATTTCTATCCCGGGAGGATCTCATGCCGAATAGGCGCGATGAATCGCCGGACGGGGCGCAGAGCGACGAAACGAGCGATGCACTGCGAGTTAAGCTGATCCGCGCGGTGCGGTTTGCGATCGCCAAGCTGGCGGCGGAGGCGATGGGTGAGCAGGCCATTCGCACGGGCAACGAGCTTCGAGCGTGCATCGTGCTGGCGAGGCTGGCGCCGGTGGTGCTCGCCGAGGTGGCGAAGAACGAGCTGCCGCCGATCATTCTGCCGCCGGGCTTGAGCGAGGAGGAAGCGGATCGGCTGCTGGAGGCGCTGGAGGCGGCGCCGGATCTGCCGCCGCCGGGGGCGAAGAGCGTCGAAGGCCGAGGATAAGTTTGTCACTCGTCACTTGTCACCGGTCACTTGTCACTGGTCATTGCTCGTTATTCCTGATTGGTTATTGGTTATTCGTTGTTGGTTATTGGAGGAGGTCTTCGTGAAAAATCATGTCGCAAAATTTCCCCCGAATTCCCCGCCGTTCCCCATTGGGGAAAATCGTCTCAACGCTAACGTGTTGACAGATAAGCAACTCGCCGCGATCGAGATGCTGATCGTGGGGAAATCGCTTGCAGCCGTCGCGGAAGCGATGCACATCGATCGCAAAACTCTCTACAACTGGCGGTGCGATTCGGATTTTCAGCTGGCGCTGGCGGAGCGACGGGATGAGCTTTGGGCATCGGCGGCCGACCGCTTGCGCGGCTTACTCGATTCATCGCTGGATGTGATCGAGCAGCGATTGCACGATCGCTACGATCACTCGCGCTTCCAGGCGGCGGCGACGCTGCTGCGATTGTCGGGGCTGCAAAAGAGCATGGTTCCCGGTCGGGGATGAGAACACCAAATGCAACCGCCGAAGCGCCGAGAGCGCCGAGTAAAACGCCGAGAAGAAAGATGAGTGGTGAACGCCAAGGCGCCAAGGCGCCGAGGAAGAATAGGAGAGAGTGGGGATTAGAGCGCGCGTGTGTTGAGTCTATATACGTTTCAACTCTGCGTTCTGCGTTCTGCATTCTGCCCTCGCCCGACCTTACTCCGAATGCACCCACCGTTTGCTTAAGCCGAAGTTAATCGCGGTGAGGATCAGGATCGCGAGGAACAGCAGCCACGCCATGGCGCTGGCCAGGCCCATGTGGAAATAGCCGAAGGCTTTTTGGTAGAGGTTCAGGGCATAGAAGAGCGTGGCGCGCGCGGGCCCGCCCGGTCCGGCACCTCCGGCGCTGCCGAACACATAGGCGCTGTCGAAGACTTTGAGCGCGCCGATCAATCCCATCACCAGATTGAAGAACAATACCGGCGTGATCATCGGGAGCGTGACGTGACGAAATTGCGTCCAACTGTTCGCGCCGTCCAAGTCGGCGGCTTCATAAAGCGACGCGGGCACATCCTGCAAACCCGCGAGGAAGATCACCATCGCCTGCCCGAAGCTCCACAAGCCCATGATGATCAGCGCGGGCAACGCCCAGTCGACCGATTGAGTCCACGCGGGAGTGTCGTGAATTCCGATCATGTGCAGCATGCGGTTGAGCAGGCCAAACGTCGGATGAAAAATGAAGACCCAAACCATGCCGGAAGCGACCGCGGGCAGAAGCGATGGGAGGAAAAAGATCGTGCGAAACACGCCCCGCCCCACCACCTTGCGATTGAGCAGCAGCGCCACGCCGAGCGAGCTGAGCAAGCCCAGCGGAACACTGGCGGCGGCGTAGATCGCGGTGACTTTCACGCTGGGCCAGAACGCGGGATCGCGCGACATCAGATAGGTGTAGTTGCGAACACCGATGAACTGCGGCGGCGAGACGACATCATACTTCGTGAAGCTGAGATAGAGCGAACGAATCATGGGCCCGAGGTTGAACGCGAGGAAACCAATGAGCGCCGGAGAGACGAGGATCCAGAACCAGCGCGCTTCGCCGCGCGTTGGTGCGTGGCGAGCTTTGATGCGCGGCTCGCGCCAGCGCACACGGCGCGGGCGTGGCTCGCGCGGGCTACTTTGCAGGAGGGGCATTTTCTCTCCGCTCGTTGCCGAGTGTGCTGATGAAATCGTTGGCCGCGCGCGCCGCGCGGCGGCGCGCCTCGTCAATATCCGATCCGTTCGCAAGCGCGCGATCGATTTCCGGCTGAATCACATCCAGCGCGATCTCAAGAAAATCCGGACTGCGCGGGATTGGCCTGGCGAACTTGAGCGCTTCGTACGCAATCTCCGCATGACGCGGATTGGTCGTGCGATCTTTGCGAAGAAACGTTTCGGCAGCCACCGATTTGCGAATCGGCAGATATCCGGCATCGGCGTGCTGCCGAATCGAAGGCCTGGCAAACATGAACTTCATGAATCGCCAACACTCTTCAACATGCGGCGTGTCTTTCGACATGCCGACTGCTTCAAGCGTCATCTCGCCGCCGACACCGGGCTTGGGGCCGCTGGGAAGAAGTTGAATATCCCAATCCAAGCCGGCGATCTGATTGTACTTCGTCCACTCGCCGACGTGCCCGACCAGTTCCATCGCGAGCTTCCCACTGATGAAACCCTGATCCGGCCCGCGCCCGGGTTCGGGCGCGATCTTATATTTCCAGACCTTGTCGACGTAGAACTGCATTCCGGCGTGCGCTTCGGGACGATCGAGGAGACACGTTTGCAGATCATCGTCGAACAATCTTCCGCCGCCTTGTTGAACGAGCGTGAGCCATTCGCCCCACCAGCCGATGACGATTTCGCTGCCCCAGATTTCGACATCGTTGTTGGCGTTGCGCTTGGTGAGCCGCTGCGCGGCGGCGAGATAGTCAGACCATTTCCAATCGCTGGTCGGATAGCGTTCGTGTGCCGCATCGAACACGCCGCGGTTGTAGTAAAGCAAGGCGACATTGAACCAGCGCGGAAGCAGCCGGTAGGTTCCGCGCCATTTGCAGACCTCGAGAATCTGCGGATAGACATCATCCAGATCAACCTCTTTCGCATCGCGCTGCATCAACGGCGAGATGTCTTTCATAAAGGGCAGCAAATACGGAAGGTAGATATCGCCGCAGCAGAACACATCAGGCGGATTTCCCGAAGCGATCAGAGTCTTGAGCTTCGCGTTGTACTGCGCGCCGGGCACGAAGATCGGATGCAGATCGATATCCGGATTCTGCGACCGAAATTGTTTGACGAGGTTCTCGACGAGCGGCCGATCGAGCTGCTGTGGCACCAGCCAGTTGATCGTCGTCTGACCGGCTTCGTTTGGCGAAGTCGTTTTCGAGCAGCTCGCGGTGAGCGCGACGACGCTGGTCAGAATCAATGCGAAGCTATGACGCGCCGTGCGGTGCATGTTTGCGACTCTCAGTCCTGGAGCAGGATGTCGCGCGAGTTTACGTCGAAGCCGGTTGGCTTTTTGTATTGTCCGCCGCCGATGTACGACTGGCCCGTGTGGTTGTACTCGGCGATCATCGGTTCGCAGCCGAAACGTAGGCCAGGTTTGATCTGACCGAACTTCGCGTTCAGATCTTTGTTGCCATTGAACGCGTAACCGATCAAGCCCGACCAGGCGATGCGTGCCTCGATCACGCGATTTCCTTTTTCGGCCGAGCCGGAGGTTGCGGTATGCACGCGCGATTCTTTCGGATCGCCGGAGGGCGCGAAGAACAGATCGCTTGCGCCGCTGGAGTTGAACGCCATGTGAAAGACGAAATCGCCGATACAAGGAAGCTTGGAGTTGCCGATGTCGAAGTTCATCACGGCGCTGTCCCAATCCCACGTGGCATTCGAGTACTTCGTAAGGTCGGGCGCTTCGTGAACCCGCGCCGCCGGCGCGGTTTGTTGAACGAGGATGTAGAGAAAATCAGAATCCCACGCGAAGCGAACGGCCGCTTCCATTTTCCCGCGTCCGCCGGTGTTGAGCCTGACGGTCTGGCTCTTGAGATTCTTCCAGTCGTCGGCGTTGCCATCGACCTTTATCGTAGCGCGGGACGCGCCGATCGTCGAAGAAAGATCTTCCCGCACAGGCGGCGGTTTGAGCGCGGGCCGTGGAACGCGACCGTTGTCGAAGTCGATCACGACTCCATCTGCCAGCGTGCGCCGGCCGTCGTGCGTCAGCTTCGCGCCCGCGGGCACGAGCACGATCACGGCGGCGCTGTCGGGCTCAAGCGTGATGTTCGCTGTTCCCTTCGAGCTGCGCGCGACGAACTCATTTCGGATCGCATCGTACAGATCAGTGGGCTGATCGCCGATTTTAATCGTCACAGATTTCGTTTGAGCATATGGGTTGTAATAGAGGTAGCTCGGCAGCGCTTTGTCGTGGAAGAAATCGGTCGCAAGCACATCGAGCTGCGGGATCATCGCGTCGTCGGTTTGGCTGATGATCCCGCCGAATATGCCGACGAATCCTCCGCCGTACATACCAAAATCAGTCTTGCCCCAGCCATCGATCAGGGCATCGCCTTGTGCGTACGGCGATTTTCCCTTGCCCACTTTTCGAATGCCTTCGTACGGAATGACATTGGCGGGATCGCTTTTCCAGTCGGGGCAGGATTGCATGTCGCGCGGCAGCTCATCGGGATAACACAGCCGCACGGTGTTCATCGCGTTCAGCATCCACTTGCCGATCGCGCGGGCATAGCGCTCGTCGTAGCGCACCAGCGGCACGAGCGTGGCGCCCATGGCGAACGTGTTCATGACAAAGCCATATCCGCCGCCGTCGGTGACGCTGCCGCAGATTCCGGAGCAATCGTAATCGCCCCACTTGCCGACGATCACGCCCCATCCCGAGCGCGTGTCGCTGGGGTCGAAGCACCAGTTTAGCAGCCGACCGACATCGTGGTTCTGATCGTGCTCCGCGTTAAGTCGCGCGGCGACGTACGCGCCGAAGGGCAGATCGATTTCATATAGCGGGTTCGTGTCGCGCGATTCAAGATAACTCGTGAGCGCGCTGGCGGCGTCGAGATATTTCTTGTCGCCGAACTTTCGATAAGCCGAGTATTCGATCCACGCAATGCCGGCCGCGCCGTCGGGCTCGTGCCATTTGCCGTTGTCGACAGGTTTCATTCGCGCGAGGCTGAAAGCCGTGTGATCGAAGTTCAATCCGCCAGACATTTTCGCGAGCGTGGTGTACGCGTCATACCATCGGTCTGCCGATGTGCGAATGATCTGATCGAAGCGCGGCGTGTTCGGGTAGCGATCTGCAATGCAGTTGAACAGAATCTGCGGAAACGTTTCGTACCAATACGTGTCGCCGGTCTTGTGGCCGATGTTGTTGGTGACGACATTTTCGCCATCCGCGGAGTTGAAATACTGCTGCGCCATCTCAACAAAGTTGTGCTCGCCGACGGACTTATCGATCCCGGCAACGGTCGCCCCGAGGAGCGCGCCAAGCGTTGTGATCGCTTCATGATCCGTCGTGCCCGGTTGCTGATTTTTACCTACGTAGCTGTACATGCCGAACCCGCGCAGCGGCATGTTCACCTTCGAATCATCCCACCAGATGAGCGGCGTGTAGTCGCCGGTCTTGTCGAAATTGAAAACGAGCTTGTCGTACCCGCGCGCGACCGCTTTGAAGTCTTTCAACTTGAACGGCGCCGGTAGGTTTGGCATCAGCTCAACGCGGCCGATCGATTGCTGCGTCGTCGGTGCGACACCAAATGCCAACGTGCAAGGCAACAACGTCACGGCGAGAAATAGTCGACCAATCAGCATTTCAAATGTCTCCCTCAATTCAATTCCGCAGTACTGCGGCCAGCTCCTGCTTTGGTGACCGTTGCGTGATCCGAACGCGAATCAACTTATGCTCACCGGGTGCCAAACGAATCGCGAATCGATCGCCATGCAACGCACACGGTGCAGCGTCTTCAACCGCAATTGTCGCGTCCAAGTTCGCAGCCAACGGGACTATGATTTGCGATTCAATCGAATGGTCTGTGCCGTTGAACGCGATGAATGTCAGATCCCAACAACCGCTTTCAATTTGCCGACGCTCGTCGAAGACATCCAGATTGAGGATCATGATTTCGCGATCTTCGCACCGCGCGAAAGCCTCCCACAATAGATACGCTCGAAACACCCAACCCGCTCCATAAATTTCCGCACCCACGCTCGACGCGGCGGGTCCTTCGAGGATGCCGATGTTTTCCAGCGGCACGAATTGCAGCGGCTGTTTGTAATGTTCCGGTAGACACTGTGGAAAAAAGTAGAAGTTGTTCTTCCGCGCGTGATCGAAGACGCGGAGCAGACTCTCATCCGCGCCAACTGTTTTCAATGCCGGCGCGATGCGGGCGAGCGTTTCGATGTTTTCGAAAATCGCGGGATAGCTGATCGTCGCGCACGCTTGGAACATGCCAAGGGTGTTGATCGCGCGAGAGTCATCGCTCGTGCGGTCATTGAACCAGTACATCATGCGAAGTGTCTGCGCCAGCAAATATCGGCAGATTTCCGCGAACTCCGGCTCGCAAGTTATCTCCGCCATCCGCGCAGCGGCGTGCACTCCCATCGCGAGCATGAAGACTTCTTGATGCACCGTGTTCACGGGCAGGCCGTAATTTACGCGCAGCGCGCAGGCGGCTTCGTCTCGATACTTTGCGTCTCCGGTCCAATCATGGAGATCAAGCATGAAAGATGCATAGGTGCCGAGCAGCGAGTGCGCATCACCTGAGCCGCGCTTGATCAATGATTTCTTCCCGAAGCTCAGCGGGAATAAGTATTGCAGCTTTCGCGCCAGTGGAATGATCACCATATCCGCTTCATGACGCGTCTTATTCAGCAGCGCTTCATCATGCTTAGATCGCGCGACTTGAAACAGTTGTTCCGTGATATAGACATGCTGCCACGTCCCGCGCGGCGAGTCATCTTTCGCGGGCGCCAGCGGTGTCTTGTCTGCTGCAACCATGCGATCGATGAAGCGGACCAGTCGCGATTGCAGACGATTGTAAACTGCGTCCGGCGCGATCCTACAGATCGTGCTCAGCGGATGCGCCGCCCACACCGCGGATTCCAGGCATGGCTTCATCATGTCGAACTTGTTCCCGCGCGCTTCGATCGCTTCTTTCCAAGCCGGGCTGTGGGCATCGACATAGTTAAGGATGAACTCGCCGTTTTCATCCTGGCCCCAGCAGTGTTCGGTGTTCGAAAGATCGATCGCGCAGCGGTGCACAAAATCGCCCCAACTCGTTGCCCGCGCCGGCCAGTCGCTCTTTTTCGGAAGCAGAGGCAGACATCGATTGACCAGAAACTGCACCGCTTCCTGGTCTGTCGGGGTCTCGCTGCGTGGCGCAGCCGCGATCGAATACGCGAAGCGATTCTTGCCGGCAGGAAATTTCTTTCCGCAAAAGCCGTTGAGATAAAGCCCAAGCGCCCCTGCCGGTGCTGGCTGATATCGTCGTTTGTAACCGCAACGATAATTCAAAAACCGCCCGGTGTTCTCGCGCGACATCCAGCTCATCGCGGTCATGTCGAAGAACATCAGGTACTCGGCCTTCAGATATGCGTCGAACAGATACGTCGCCGGCATGTCATTGCCGTACGCGTCATCATTCCACTTGGTGGGGTTGGCGATGTTGGTCATGAACCAGACATGATCGCCGCGCTCGTATGGTGGAAGCGCGCCCAGATCGAGCATGATCTCGGGCTCGCAGCCGTTGCTCATGTCCAATTGAATCGTGTGAGCCGAATCGATTTCAACATTGAACGAGAACCAACCGGGATGGACATCACTGCGCACCGTGCCGCGATAACTGTAGTGCGAGGTGCTTCCGGTGAATTCGAGACAATTCGAATTTCTTAACATTACATTGGAAGGGAACAGATCAAACGACCTACCGCGCACAAGCGGATTCGCTCCTGCGGAGATTGCCCGCCACGAATCACTTCCATTGACAAAAAGTTGAAACCCGAACCCTCCGCCATCGCATCGTGCGAACTCAATTCGCATTTTTGCAGAGGTGAGCGAGAGGCTTGGATGGCGCATGAGATCGAAAGTTGAATGATCAAATGTCCTGCGTCACCGCCACCAGCGACGCCAGCAACTCGGATTTGCGCACCTTCGCCGCCATGACGTAGGTGTCGCCGCCGCCGTAGAGGATCACAATTTCGCCGTTGCGTTCGTACGCGCCGCAACTAAACAGCACGTTGCCCACGCTGTCGGGATACGGGCCTTCGATCTCCCATGTGGTCTCGGGGATCATGAAGTGATCGAGGCGCGATTCAACCAGGCTTGCGGGGTTTGACGGATCGAAATGATTAAAGTTGAAAACGACCGCGCCCATGGTGTAGAGCCTGCTGCCATCAACGGCGCGATGGCCGGTGTGGAAGATTTCCAGAAATCGTCCATCGCCCAAATCGATCGGAACCGCGCCGGCGCCGACCCACGCATCCACAAAATGAGCGCGCGGTTCAGCACGAAACATCGGACCCAAATCGCGCCACGGCCCGGCAAGTGATTCCGCCTTCGCAAGGTGCATCGCCCAGTCAGAAATGTTGCCGATCATCGGCCGATGCAGAAGGTAATAGCTGCCGTTGATCTTCCGGCCAAAGAGCACGCCGTCCTTGTTGTTGATGCCAGTCTTATTGCCTTTTGCGCCGTTGGCGTTGTCGAAATAGCTGTCATCGAAATTGGCCGAGCCGTTTCGCAGAGGGAATTGCAGATCCAGTGAACCGTTCTTTTTCCAATGCAGCAGGTCGGTTGATTCAGCCGAGCAAAGCGATCCGATCCAACTGCCCGAGGCGTCTTGCGCGCTTCCGCAGTAGACCATCACAAATTTCCCATCGACAAGCGTGATGCGCGGATCTTCAACGCCGAGGTAATCGAAATCGTTTTTGCCCGTTTCAGGTTTCACGATCGGATCGGGAAAGCGATAGATCAACTTGAGATCAGGTGTGAATAATGCCAATCCAACATATGAGCGCGTGATGAGATAGCCTGGATCGGCTTTTGGCCGCGCGCGGTAATGCACGGCAACCACGCCATCCTTCGCGTCCCGATTGTGATACACGCCTGCAAGAAGAGTCGTGAGAAGCTCGCGATTGGCTTCCACTTGCGGAATGAACGTGACGGCGGCATTGAATGTTACGCCACTCTCCCAGCCATGCTTCGTCGGCGATAGAATTGGCGCGCCATCGAAATAGCGCTTGACGGACGGGTGAGATTTCAGAGCGGTCAAATAGCCCTCAACGTGGTGTAACGGCGCGGCAGTTTTGTGAAGGGTGAGCCTACGCCCGGCGCTGGTTAGCCGCGATCAAATATCACTTGCGGTGAAACTTGATCGTCTTCCTTAATCGGATTCAAGGCGCGTCTGAGTCGGATTGAACTTGCTCGCGATATTCGCTTGGCGTCATGCCGGTGAATTTCCTGAATACCGCGGCAAAATACGGGCTGGATTGAAATCCAAGCCGAAATGCGATCTCCGTAATCGACATTCGTTTCCCCTGAAGAAGCTGCTTTGCCCGCAAGACTCGCCGTCGTGACAGGTAATCCGACGGCGTGAAGCCGGTCTCTTTATGAAACCGCTGGCGAAAGTGACTTTGGGATAATCCCGACGCCGCCGCCAAGTCCGGCATCGACAACGGCTGGCCAATGTTTTTGTCCAGCCACGACAGCGCCTGCCGCACCTCGGATGACAGCGAACCAGCATTCGACTTCACCTGGATTCGATCGTGATCGCGGATCAATAGCACGATCAACTCATGCAGAATCGCGCGAGCAATCAGCAAGCTGTGCTCGCCCGGATTGCGGTGTTCATCGAGCAAACGGTAAAAAGCATCGCGCAGTGGATTGGAACCGGGAAACATGCACATCGACGCATTAGCGTATGCTTGCTCAATGTCGCGCGTCGCGATCGCCGTGAGCCCCGGAAGCGGGTCATTTTCTGGAAAGTGCAGATGAATCCAATACCACTCGGCGGGCTGAAGTGTGGTGTCAATTCCGCTGTGTACTTCGCCCGGTTTGGTCAGGAAGACCATGCCCTCGTGTACGTCAAACTCCTGGTCGCGCGCGCGAAATCCCATGCTTCCGCCGACCACGAAATGCGCTTCATAAATGCCGGGATGCGCGTGGGTTACCAGCGCATTGGGCAGTGCGTCCAAAAGGTGCATGCGTCCAACCAGCGGAAGTTCATCCAGCAGCGCCGTTTCACCGCTGTACGCTTCGTGATGCTGGCGATCTGTCAGCCGCCAGTCCGGTTTGCCGGGAATAAATTGCATGAATCGGTTACGTTAGTCCCACTCGCGCGGGCGGGCAAGGGAATTCAAGCGATTCGCTCAATCGCGGGGCAATGGACGCACTTGTCTGATGGTTCCGGTTAAAACGTTGCGGTTCACTATTCAATATTCGCCGGTAGCGAAATCTGATTTCAACAGCATCAAGCCGGGGTAAGGTATTTCGCAACGGGCGGGGGCGAGAAATTTTTCATCTCTGGAAGAGGAGACTAGCTATGGTGCGTGGGAAACAAGTTTTGCGCTGGAGCTTTATGCTATGTGCGGCGACGGCGTTTATTGGTGCCGGTAAGGCAAGTGCCAGACCGCTTTTGGCAGGCAGTATATGGCCTAACGGAAATCTGGAAAACGCAAGCTCGAGTCCGCTTGAGTTGAACAGTCCGTCGATGAACAACGCCCCCGGAGGTGCAGGGACCTGGCGGCGAGGTGGAGGCGACTTTACGGGCGGGGCTAATCCCGGCCCGTACAACTTCGACTTGTGGGACAATTCGCACGGCACAGTCAGCGGCACGCATGCCCTTGTCGTCGTCGATAACTCGCCCACCAGCAACGGCGAATGGTTCGTCCCGGACTTCGATGTGGACGCAACCGTCGTTCCAGTTACGCCGGGCGGCACATACGATTTCCACTTCTCGTGGAACTTCAACACCGTCGGCGATATGCGCGTCACGATCCGCGGCGACGACGGGATCGGCAGCTTTGGTCTTGGAAATGCCTTCGATTTCCTCGCCAATGGCTCGACCGGCGGCGCATTTGTGGTAGCGGACTTTGTGCGCACGCTGCCGGCGAATTGCACCGGGATTCGAATGAACATCGCAAGTGGCGGCGGAAGCGAAGTGACTGGCTTCCTCGCCGTGGACGACATCTCCGTGGTGGCCGTCCCCGAACCGACCTGCGCTTTCGCATTGGTCGCCGCGGCTGGACTGCTGGTTCGACGCCGTCGCGCTTGATTTTGTGATTGCGTTGAATCGAACGAGTGACAGAGGATATCAAACAAACGGAAGGTCGTGTTGGAGCTGGGAGAAAGCTTTCACGGCCTTCCGGTTGTTTGGTCTAGGTGAGACGGTCTAGGTGAGACGGTTTACGTGAGACGGTCTAGGTGAGACGGTTTAGGTGAGACGGTTTAGGTGAGACGGTTTAGGTGAGACGAGGATCCGCGAACAAGAGGACATCGAAATGCGACGTCGCCGTGCGTTCACGTTGGTCGAGCTTCTTGTTGTTATTGGAATCATTGCAGTGCTCATCGGGATTCTCCTCCCGGCACTGAGCAAAGCGCGAAGGCAGGCGCTGCTCACGGTTTGCATGAGCAATCAGAAGCAGCTCATCAATGCCCTGCTGATGTATTGCAACGACAACAACGGACGCTTCCCCGGAGGTCCGGGTTATCTGATGACGAACGGCGTTCTCAGTACAAAGCCTAAGGCTGGCTTAGCGGCATGGGATACCGAAGCACGCAATCCTTATTCGTGCAATCAAGATGAAAATAATGGTCCGACATGGCTTTCAAAATACGTAGGCAAGAGCAGGAGGATTCCTGGATGTCCCGCTGAGCCTGACGTGAAAGACACCGGACAAGCGGCTACCAACATCCGCACGAACTACTGGTACCCAATGTCCTTGGTGTATACCCCGGAGGAAGTCTACAACGCTGCCCAAATCAATTCGCTGACGACCGTCCAGACGTGCATGAAGATCACCCAAGTGCGTCACCCGACGCAAAAAGTTGTCATCATCGAACGCAACACCTATCACGACAATGTCGTGGCCCAAGTCGACTTAAACCCCACCGGACCGCTTGCTGCCAACAAGCGGATTGTCGTCGCTGGTTTTGCGGACAGCCACGTTGAAAGACGCTTGATATCCGACATGTACAACGGAACCGACCATGACGTGAACTGGACGGGACGCAACACCTCACCGGACACCGCCGGAGTTTACGGCCGAGACTTCAAATGACGGGCTGCATGGGTGTGTTGCGACAACAGCACATCTACTTTTCGAGAGCTCGAACATCGACGCTCATTCAATACTGACACGGACGAGTTTAACATCACACGGAAGTTCAAAATGAAAGATTCGCTCAGCAGCAACAAGGCGATTACCGTCAATGCGTTCAATCGCACGAATCATCCAGCGGAATCAGCGCCCCCCTTAGATCTAGCATTTTCCACTACGCGATCGCGCAGCGCAACCAAGAATCGCGGCGCTCGCACTCCAGCGACGCGCCGGCGACTCGCACAGATTGGGGCAGCGAGCATCGCGGTAGCCGCGTTCTTCTCCGCGCGGAGTGTAGCGACCCCGTCATTCACAGTGACGTCGGGGGATTGGACATATAGTGCTACTCCGGGTCTCAATGGTACGGGGACTGGCACAACACCCTGGACTCATCGAAGTGGCTCCATCGACGATGACCCGTTTGGCAGTAGTGTTTTTGAAAACGACGCAAACACACGCTTGGATTTAAGCACTGTGGCAGTAGCTACAGGCAATACTTGGGGGGCCACCGGCGTCGCTCACCTGTATTTTACGTTGAATGAGCCGACGACGGTGGTCATATCGCTGATAACGGGGGTGCAGAAAGCGCCGACTGGAACGACGAACTCTTTCAACGCCTTCTACGATAACGGGAATTTGGTTGCGTCTATAGGGGAAAGTTTCGGCGCCTCTGTAACTGCAGACTATTTAGCATCTTCCATCTCCACAATCTCCGTCAGTACTAGTCACGCGTACGAACTTGAATCGTGGGCTATCGTCGCGAGTTTCGGCGGACCCTCGAGCGTCGGCTATGACGAAACGCCGAATGGCACCGACGTCTCCATTGTTGGAAGTGGGACGCCTGAAACAGTCAACATCGCAATACCCGGCGGATTCACGATCACTATGAACGGTTCGACAGCTGCGGGCAAGCAATCGGACAATGTCGCGAACATTCATGGATTTGCAGAAGAGTCTGCCGGAACAGTTGTCACAAACGCCGGGACATTAGATATGCAGGGCGAGTTTGATATCTTCAGCAGTTCGCCCGTCACCGGCTCTCTCTTCGAAAACACATCCACCGGTACGGTGCTCAAGAGTGCAGGCACCGGCACAAGCACCTTCTACGTTCCGACGACCATCGACGGTGGCACATTTAACGTCGCCAGCGGCGCGATCGCAATGAACGGCACGCTCACCATCGGCGCCAGCGCGACGTGGACGAAAACGGGAACTGGCCGACTCGTCATCAACGGCGCGCAGTCCAATGGCTCGGGCTTCACGCTGACGGTCGCCAATGGCACGCTCGATTTGAACACCGACGCTGGTGCGAGCGGCAGCCGAACGCTCGCACTGCAAGGCACCGCGTCAGGCGCGTATATCAATCTCGGGACAAGTCAGCATCTCTCGTCTCTTGCCTTGACCAACGGCGCAAAGGCGAAGTTTGCGTCGGGTGGGAGTAAGTTGCTAATCACCGACGGTTTGTCCGTCGATTCGAGCAGCCAACTCGACCTCACCGATCAGGATGCGATCATTCATTATAGCGGCAGTACGCCGTTCACTACGCTTCGTAGTTCCCTTCACAGCGGTTACAACAACCAGAGTTGGACCGGCAACGGAATCACGAGTTCAACTGCTGCCGCCGGAAGCCCGCAGATCACAGGCATTGGAATAATGGAGGGAACGACGTACCGGAGTATCTACGGCACGAGCGCGACGTTCGACGGCGAAGCAGTCGACACAACGTCCATCTTGCTGAAATACACGTACTACGGGGACACGGACTTCAACGGCCACGTCAACTTCGATGACTACGCCCGCATCGACAACCATACTGGTTGGCGAGACTTCAACCACAGCGGCACCGTCAATTTCGACGATTACGCCCTGATGGATGCTGCCTTCAACCAGCAGGGCGGAACGCTTGGGCGCGCGGTGAGGTGGCTCAACGGCAGCGATCGGAGCCAGCGCGGGATGGACGAGCCGGGCTTACAAATTGTCGAACAGAATTTCGCCCGATTTGGCGACGGGTACGCGCAAGCTTTCTTAGCAACGGTTCCCGAGCCGACCGTACTCGGTACATTGGCTTCGCTGGCGATCACCCCGCTTCTGAGGCGCCGTCGCAATGACAGCGGCGGCAGGAGCTAACGTGGAGCCTAACACGACCGCCCACTCGGCAGTGGAATTAGGAAGCGTTCGGATGAATGCAACGCGTCGTCAACCCATCCTTTTCGAAGAACTCGAGCAGCGTCGTTTGTTTGCGGTTCATACCGTCGATTTCAACAACTACGCGATTCAGACCAGCTACTTCAACTTTCTGCTGAAAGATTCGCACACACCCACCACCGGATTCTCCTACGCGCTCGGAACCGGCGATGGGCAGCGACCCAACATCAACGGCATCACCTGGGCCGACTCAACCTATTACGACACCGTGCTCGGCAGCGGCGGGTTCAACACCGTCAACAACTGGAACATGAAGCCGGTCATCGTTTATTCCAACGTCAAGAACAACGACTGGATCAATCAAGGCTGGAACCAATACCAGGACATGGCCGAAGGATCGGCATGTATAGATGACGCCGGCCGCGCCGCGGTGACTTATGCGGACGATTATCTCGCCAACGGCACCGAATCATCCTATCAAACCGCGCGCGACATCCTCACGTTCGTTGCGTACATGACGACCCGTCAGGGGAAGACGTACAACTTCGCCTGGCTGGATTCTCCCGCGATCTTTGGCTGGGATCCGATTCAGGCGCAGGATGCGAACTACGAATACCGCGCCGAATATGTCAAGCGCACGCAATATCCATCGGCGAGCCCGGACAGCACGTGGTTTGATCAGAACTCCGACACCGCGCACATCATCGGCTGGCCGAGTCCGACGGCCGCCCCACCGTTCATGCCGCACGCGAAATACTCGGTCTACATCGACGACCTGCGCGATGCGAGCAACAACGACGTCGCGCGCGTCTACAACGGTCCGCTTTACACGACGGCAGGCGGCGGCGCGACCAGTTTCAAGAACAACATCAAGAAAACCTGGACAAACAGCACGCAGGCGTTTGGTTTCGATGAAGCGCGCGCCCTGATGGGAATGTCGCGCGGCCTGCTGATGATGCAGAAGCGCGCCGCGCTCACCGGCGGACTGACTGGCGACGATCAGGTCTTCGCGAAGTTCCTCGAGAACAATACAAATCGCCTGGTTCGAAACGTACAGCTTCAAAACGCGAACGGCTTTGATTCAAAGATCGGCAGCGCGATCCTGGTCGGCCTCGATGACTTTTACCGCGTGATGTACGGCACGACCGACTACGGCACGTACACGCCACAGCTCGCGGCGGATTCGAACACGCCTGAGCTCACCGATGATCGGCCATCGGCAACGGCCGTGATGTCTACCATCGACACGTTGGCTATCTCGCTAAAAGCGAAACAGATCCGCACCAGCGACTGGAAAAATGGAATTTTCGCCGACGATGGAACCGGCAACAGTTGGGACGCGTGGGGTCAACTTCAGATCTACGCCCTGTCCCACACGTATCGCCTGAAGATCAGTATCGGTGCGAACCCCGCCGATTTCGCGGTTTCGTCGTTGCTCGATTACGCGGCATACGGCGCGGACAATTTCTACGGCATCGAGGCGTACCACTACGCCGCGCCCGGTACGAACAACGTTCGCACCAAAGAGCGGATCACATCGATTATCAGCGGCGGCGCACACTATCACACGAACTCGACGCAGATCGCTTATCACAATTCATCGATTGTGCTGGGGCTTGAAGAGCTTGCCCGCGCGTATGCGGATTCGGACCGAGCCGACAAAGTCGTTCGCACCGCGACCTATCTTCAGGACATGATTTCGGTCGCATCGTGGTTCATCGGAAACAATACATCGCTGCTCGACATGTACGATGGAACCTCGCCGATGGCGGGCACCAATCGCGGCCGCGGCACCACCTTCGACGGCATTTCCCCGTCCGGTTCGACGTACACGATCAATCGCAATGGCGGCGGCGAATCGCAAGATGAGGGCTTGTGGGCGATGATCCACGCAAAGAAAGCCATTGCCGATTTTGGATTGAGTTCGACCTTCTCTTACGAGCAAGGCACGGCGATCGCCGCGCAGCCAACGGTGACCGCGGCACAATATCAATACGATTTCCCCAAGCCCGCGATCACCTTCACGTTCAGCCAACAGGTTGGCGCATCGGTCGATCCGTCCGATCTCACGCTGACGAATACCACGACCAATCAGGTCATCCCGATCGCGGCATACGCGCTTTCATACAACACTCCGACGCGAACACTGACGATCACCTTCCCCGGTCTTGCTGGTGGAATTCTTCCAAACGGCCAATACACCGCAGCGCTTGATCCAACCGGCATCATCGGCAATTCGGCCAACCCGATGGCGGCGCCTTATCAGCTTCCGTTTAAAGTGCTGGCGGGCGATTCGGATGGCAACGGCAAGATCAACTTCGACGACTACGCGCGGATCGATAACGGTTTCAACAATCATCTGACCGGCTTTTCCAACGGCGATTTCAACTACGACGGCAAGATCAATTTCGACGACTACGCGATCATCGATCTTGCCTTCAACAATCCCGGAACTCTTGGCCGATCGCATGGGTCGCGGGCACCGGGGTTCACACAATCATTCTTGAAAAAATTCGTCTAGCAACGTTCACACTTCAGGATCGGAGCGAGGAAAATGTCATCTGCATCATCAACATCGACGCGCGGAATCCGCACACGCCGCATTAATCGTGCTGTTTGTCTTGCCGCACTCGCGACGGCTGGCGCATTTGCCAGCAACCGCGCACTGGCAAGCGACTTCAGTTGGAGCCGCGCCGCCGGAAATCCCGGCAACTTTGGCGATGGCACAAATTGGCTCGGCGGAGTCGCGCCAGGCACAATCGATAACGGCTTCATCAACAACGGCGGGATTGCAACCGTCGCGACGGGGTTCACGGGCACCGTCACCGATGTGCGAATCGGCAACAATCCCGCCGGCTCGGGTGGCTATTCGCAAACCGGCGGCACGCTGAATAGTGCTAATTTTGCTGTCGGCGGTGACGCAACAGGCACGGGCACGTTCAATATCATCGGCGGCGCGCTAAACATCGGCTCAGGCAACGTCGGAGATTTCAGCATTGGCGATGATGGGGTGGGCACGGCAACCATCGGGGGCGGTGTCATCACCACTCGATTCGCCTTTCTCGGCAAGAGCACCCACGGCAGCGGCCACGTGACACAGACCGGCGGCGGTTTGGTCGTCCAGCGAAATTTCGTTATGGATGAGCTGAAGCCCGCCGACACATCCGCCGTGCAGAATGCCAGCGACTACACGATGAGCGGCGGGTCGATCACCGTCGGCAGTGAGATGTACATCGGCGCTCACGGGCCGTGTACTTTCAACCTGAGCAGCACTGGATCGATCTCGATTGTCGGCACGCTGCACATTGCTGCCAGCGGTGGATTTTCCGATCCTCCCGGCGGCACCGGCACCCTCAACATGAACGGTGGCACGATTAATATCAGCGGAGCGGGCGGGTATTTCGTCGTCGCGGATCATGGCGATGGCACGTTCAATTTCAGCGCTGGGAACGTCCACACGAGTTATTTTAATATCGGGCAAAATTTCGAACCTGGGTTCTCAACCAAAGGCGTCGTGAATCAGACCGGCGGCTCTGCAACCGCAGAATATGCCTGGGTTGTCGGTGAACAATCGCGCAGCGCCAGCCTTTATGACCTCAGTGCAGGAACGGTCACGGTTGTCGGTGCAGGAATTCCAGAACTTCCCGGCGATTTGAACATCGCCTCCGAGGCCGGCGCCAGAGGCACGGTGATGGTGCGGGGCACAGGCGTGGCCAACATCGGCAACGGCGCGCTCTTGGGTAACGCCAGCAACACCTCTGGTACGCTCAGCGTCGGCGGCAGCGGCGTGCTTTCGCTGGGTCTCAATGGCAGCGGCACCGGCTTTCTTGTTGTCGGCATTAACGGCGCGGGAAATTTCCAGAGCAGCGGCGGAACAACCACCGCCGATGGAGCGACCCTTGGCCAGAACGCCACGGGGCTTGGCACCGGCACGCAAACCGGCGGAAGCGTTGTCCTTCGCAACAACCTGTCGATCGGCGAAGCATCCAATCTCGCCAACGTTTATGACATCTCCGCCGGCACGCTGGCGGTTGGAACCGCCGGCATTGGTGGAATCTTTATCGGTTCCACCGGAACTGGAACGCTCAAGGTCAGTGGCACCGCGGTCGTCACCGCGGCGGCTTCCATTGAGAATGCGAACAGCGGCGTCGGAACAGTTCTCGTTTCCGGAGGTTCGCTGACATCACCAGCTTTCGCGAACAAGGGCTTGTATTCTCAAAGCGGCGGCGTTGCATCGCTCGGCGTTATCACCGGCACGGGCACGGCCAATGTCTCGGGTGGAACGCTCAGCGCAACATCGATTCAACACGGCACCCTGAACGTCAACACGACCGGCCTCGTGAAGATCGCCGTAAATGGAACGAATTCAGGTTTGAGTGTGGTCGATAATCTCTTTGTCACCGGGTCCGGCAAGCTCGATCTGAACGACAACGATCTTCTCGTTCACAACGGCAGCTATACGACCATCGCCGGATCGATCAAAAACGCGCGCAACAATGGTTTGTGGAATGGGCCCGGTATCACGAGCAGCACGGCAGCTGCGGCAAGTCCGAAGAATAAGACGCTTGGAACGCTTACAGGCACTCAATTCCACACCGCTCAGGGCGCTGGCGCGACCTTTGACGCAGCGACCGTCAACAACCCGGACATCGTCGTCAAGTATACTTACTACGGAGACGCCGATCTGAACGGCAAGGTCAATTTCGACGACTACGCAAAGATTGATGCCGGCTTTAACAATCACGCCACCGACTGGTTTGGCGGCGACTTCGATTACAACGGCAAAGTTAATTTCGACGACTACGCGCTCATCGACGCGGCGTTCAACAGTCAGTCCGGCACGCTCGGCCGGGCGATGCACTGGCTTAGCGGTGACGACCGCAGCGGCAATGGAATGAGCTCGCCATCGCTGCAACTGGTCGAGCAACACTACGCTGAGTTCGGCGATGGATACGCACGCAGCTTTATTGCCAGCGTTCCCGAGCCGGCGTCGATCGGCATGGTTCTGCTGGGGACCGCTGCCAGCCTCCTGGCGCGTCGACGGCGCGATCGGTTTTGATCGATAGCTCGACTGTTTCTGTAAACATCAAATCCCGCCATCAGTCGTCGAACTGACTGGTGGCGGGATTCTTTTCGTGGATCGTTGGGTACTGATGGTTCAGTAAAACGTCGTGAAAGTCATCGAGATTCGGCTCTTGAGCAGCAGTCCCGCATCACCCATGAACAAGGCGCACTTCTGCATCGAAATCTTTCCGGATTCACTGGTTGTTTGCGAGACAGAGCCGCTCCCGGACAGCGTCCAGCCGCCGATCGACACGTACACATCCGCCTTGTTCTGCTGGGTGGCGCTGGGACTGTAGTAGGCGGAGTATTGGAGATCCGGCGATACGAGCTGTACGCCCGCAAGGTTGTTTATCGTGTTCGCCGATTTCTGATCGAACTTGACCAGCACGTAGGCCAGCGCGACCGCTGATCGTGGAGCGCTGGCTGTGTGCCCCCTGTGACCCTTTATGCCGATATCAACCAGGATGCTGGACGGAGTATATCCGGGTGCGTAATCCACCACCGAGTGGCCGTGAGCGGACATGAGCTGCCGGTTCTCAAGGCGTTCAAACATCGGCAATGCCGTGTTGTTAGGAATGATGTTGTCCGCGTTTTCTGCACGGTGAGCAATCGAACGATTGAAAAAGTTTCGAAACATGAGCATCTCCTTCCGAGATTGTCAGATGTGAATGCGGGCGCGACGGTTGAGTCCAGACAACTGAATGGCGCCGGCGCAAAATTTCAGTTGGCTTTGTTAGCAAGCGCCAGATTAGAACTGCTGCCGTCCGCTGCTCGAATTGCTGCGTTGAATTCTGGGAGCGGGGGCGCGCAGACGCGCTTAACTGCGTCGTAGTTGCGTTCAGCGGCCGTGGCATAGACAACGCTGATTCCGGTGAGAAGAGCCGTCCCCAGAACGCATGCGACTGCAATCTTGTCCGCGAGAGTGGTTTTCATGACATCTCCAGTAAGAGTTCCAAATTGCCGGCTGATTGCAGTCGGCTCTGCAAACTGGATTGGGAAGACAGGGCTGGGCAGGCCAGATTTATTTTTGCGAGGATTTCTTGGCCTGGCGCGGACGATTTTCCCAACTTAATCGCTGGATGACTCCGATATACTCGCGACGAATGGGAACGGGGCCAAACCTTGACCTCACGAAGCTGATTCGGGCATCAGGCACCGGCGACCGCGATGCACAGAACCAGTTGTTCGCGGTCGTTCACGACGAACTCCGTCGCATCGCGCGCCGCAGCCGCTATGTCGGCGATCACGGGCACACCTTTCAACCGACCGCGCTAGTGAACGAGGTTTACATCGAGCTTTCGCGGCGAATGAAGGTCGCGCGCCCCGAGTCGGCATCCGCGTCGGAACGCGATGCCTTCTACGCCACCGTCGGACGCGCCATGCGCACCATCCTGCGCGATTACTGGAGATCGCGCAACGCGGAAAAACGCGGCGGCGGTGAGCGCGCAGGGAACCTGCCCGATGACGACATGGTCGCAGCCGCGGCTTCGGATTTCGATACGGCGGATTTTCTTGCACTCGATGAAGCGATGGATCGCCTGGAGGCATTCAACTCGCGCTGGTTCCAGGTCGTGATGCACCGATACTTCGCCGGCCGTGACATCGACGAGACCGCTGAGCTGATGAAGATTTCTAAATCGACCGTCAAGACCGACTGGCAACTCGCCCGTGCCTGGCTCCGGCGCGAAATCGTGGGAACATCTGAATGAACCCGGAACAACCAGCACGCTTCACAACTCAGCAGCGCTCACGAATCGATCGCATCACCGCCGCGGCGCTGGAACTTTCTGTCAGCGAGCGGGACGCTTTTGTCGCCCGAGAATGCGCCGACGACGAAGCCGTTCTCGCTGAGATCCTCGCGCTGCTTGATCAAGTTCAACGCACCGACGCCGAAGCCTTTCTCGCAATGCCGGCTACGCTGCCGCAATGGGAGACCAAAGCCGGCGAAGAGCCGAACCAACTCCCTGCGGAGCTTATCCCTCCTCCCGAGGCAACGCAGATCGGACCGTATCGCATCCTCAGCAAAATCGGCGAGGGTGGATTCGGCGTGGTTTATATGGCCGAGCAGGAGCGCCCGCTTCGCCGTCGGGTCGCGCTGAAGATCATCAAGCTGGGGATGGACACACGACTGGTGATCGCGCGCTTCGAGCAGGAGCGACAGGCACTGGCGATGATGGATCATCCCAACATCGCCCGCGTTCTGGACGCCGGCGCCACCGATACCGGCCGGCCGTACTTCGTAATGGATCTGGTGAAGGGCGAGCCCATCGTCGATTACTGCGACCGGAACAGTCTGAGCATCGATGCCCGCCTGGACCTGTTCGCACAGATTTGCACCGCCGTGCAGCACGCCCATACCAAGGGGATCATTCATCGCGACATCAAGTCCAGCAACGTGCTGGTGAGCAGCGTGGACGGACAGCCAAGCGTGAAGGTGATCGACTTCGGCATCGCCAAAGCCACGCAGGCGCGCCTGGTCGAGCAGACGATGTTCACCGACCTGGGCCAACTGATTGGCACGCCCGAATACATGAGCCCCGAACAGGCTGAAGGCTCGATCGACATTGACACGCGCACGGATGTCTATTCGCTGGGAGTGTTGCTGTACGAGTTGCTGACCGGCAGCACGCCGTTCAGCAGCAAGGAGCTTCGTTCGGCGGCGTACGCGGAGATCCAGCGCATCATCCGCGAGGTTGAACCGCCGGCGCCGAGCACGCGAATCAGCCAGAATAGCGACACGATTGCGAGCGTCGCGGCCAAGCGGCACACCGAGCCCAAGAAGCTCGGGACGCTGGTGCGCGGCGAGCTCGATTGGATCGTGATGAAAGCGCTAGAGAAGGACCGCTCGCGCCGCTACGAGACCGCCATTGGTCTGGGAATGGATGTGCGGCGCTATCTCAGCGGGGAGGCGGTGGTCGCCGCGCCACCCAGCGCAGCGTATCGATTCAAGAAGTTCATTCGGCGCAATAGAGGCATTGTGGTCTCGGGATCGGCGGTGGCGGCTGCGCTGTGGATTGGACTGATCGCGTTTGCCTGGCAGGCGAAGGTCGCCCGCAATCAGCGCGACCGAGCGATCAGCGCCGAATCTGAAACCAAAAAACGCGCGGAAGAGCTGAAGCTGGTTTCCGACTTCCAGGCCGACATGCTCGCGCAGGTGGACCCGACAGAAGCCGGAAAGATGCTCAGCAAGAACGTCATAGAGAAGTTCGCGGCGGCCACCGCGAAACTGAGTGTGCCGGATGATCAGCGTGCATCTCAGAATGCGCAATTTGAAAACTTCTGGCAGCGCGTGAACGCCACCGATACCGCTCGCGATCTGATCGACCAGACGATCCTGAAACCCGCGATCAGCGACATCGATGACAAGTTTGGCTCTCAGCCCCTCGTCGCTGCGCGATTGCGTCAGGTGCTGGCGGACCGCTACCAGGGTCTTGGTTTGTTTGAGGCAGCGATGTCGCTTCAATCGAGCGCGCTGGCAACGCGCAAGCGACTGCTCGGTGAGAATCACGTGGATACGGTCAACTCGCTCAGCGGTATGGGCGGGTTACTGCTGACTCAAGACAAGTTCGCCGAGGCCGAGCCGTACCTGCGCGAGGCATTGGACAAACGTCGTCGCGTGCTCGGTCCGGACCACACGGATACGCTGACATCCGTGGATCTGGTTGGCGTCCTCCTGCAATCCCAGGGCAAGTTCGCCGAGGCGGAACCGTACTACCGCGAGGGGTTGGAGAGGCGGCGTCGTCTGCTGGGCGAGGAGAATCGCGAGACGCTTGAAAGCATCCTAGGCATGGGCATCCTGTTGCACAGGGAAGGCAAACTCGCCGAGGCCGAGCCGTATTACCGCGAGGCCCTGCCGAAGTATCGCCGCCTGCTTGGTGAGGAAAACAAGAAGACGCTGAATGCAATCAACAATTTCGGCGCGCTGTTGCAGGCACAGGGCAGACTCACCGAAGCAGAACCGCTTTTTCTGGAAGCATTGGAGAAGCGTCGACGAATACTGGGAGAGGCGCATCCGCACACGTTGTACTCAATCAGCAACATGGGCGTTCTGTTGCGGGATCAAGGCAGAATCGCGGAATCAATACCATATTTTCGCGATGCACTGGAAAAAGAACGTCGCCTGCTTGGCCCCAGGCACTCTCTGACGCTCACCACCACATTGAACCTGGGCGCGGTTCTTCTAGCTCAGCACAAGCTCGATGAGGCCGAGACTTACCTGCTTGAAGCAAGCCGGGGATTGCGCGAAGTATTCGGCGAAGATGATGCCAATACTCTGATCTCGGAGATCTACCTGGGAACGCTGCGAGTAGGAAAGGGAAACTACGCTGAAACGGCAGCGTCGCTTGCATCGATTGAGCCAAAAGTCCGCAAGGCCTTCACCGGCCCAAGCTCCGTACGCGTGGCATCCTTGCTCGCGAGCCTTGGCAAGGCACGCGCAGGTCTGGGCGATTTTGCGACTGCCGAAGGAAACCTGCTGGAGGCGCGCACAATCGCCCTTAACACGCGGGGCGAAGCACATGCGGATACTGCAAGGTTCACGCAGGCGCTGGTTGAGTTCTATACCGCACGCGACATCGCCGAACCGAAAAAGGGCTACGGCACGCAAGCTGACGCGTGGAAGGCCAAGCTGGAACACATTCAACCCTCAACAAAACCTTGACGAAGCGCGACATCAACGCAAGCCGCATTGAAGTAGATTCCGGCAACAAATTCTCAACGGGAGGTTTGCATTCGCATTTGAAAATCCGCGTTCTGTCATTACAGTTACACGTTCCGTCAATTCAGCCCTCCCACTGTGAGAGGACCGATGGACGAAGGTTCAAAACTCTTGCAAGGAGATCTCGATGAATCGTTTTCAAAAGTATCTGCTCGCGGCGATTGCGGTTTGTAGCCTGTGCTTTCTCGGTGTGATGGCCAGGGCCAGCGCTGAAGATCACACCATGACCGGTGTTCTGATCGACAACGCCTGCGGCGCCAAGCAAGCTGATGAAGCAGCGGCGGCGAAGCACCCGATGAAGTGTTCCATGAAAGATGCGTGCGCCAACTCGGGCTATCAGCTCATTGTGGGCGATAAGCATTACAAGCTCGACGACAAAGGCAACGAGCAAGCCAAGGCGTATCTAAAGACCGCCGACTCCACGCACGTCACCGTCGCCGGCAAGATGAATGGCGATATGATGGAAGTCACGTCGATCACCGCCGCGCCGAAAGACGCGAAGTAAACCGCGCGCGAACTTTAGCGCGTCGACGTCAACTTATCAGGGCAGGCCACCACAATCCGGGGCCTGCCCTTCATATTGCAACAAGTGCTGCGGCGGCGCTTGCGCCGAGAGCTGCGATAGAATCGTTTCTATTTCTGAATTCCGACGGCGCGCAACCCTAAACGTACTGCCGCTCTCGAAAGGCGCTACAGTCCTGGTGGACAACGACTGCGAACTCGAAGGTTAGATGCCGGCTGTGGGGTCGACGTTGAAAGCCGGACGCGATTAGATCGCAGATGCCAGCACCGATTGCTGCGATTCGGTGGACAATCCTGCATCTGGCGTGAGGATGCCGCGGAAGTTGAGGGGATCTGAGGGCGCGAAGTTCAATACATTTTCGGAGCGCGGTCCGCTGCGGCGCAATTTGCGCAGAAACTCCACCGCCTGCGGCAAGGCGAATTGTTCGCCGGAGAAACCGGAAACGAATCGCCCGCCGCGGATTTCGCCGCGCAGCTCCATGCGGCGATACGCGCGCGTCAGCGCCAGCCAACTGATTGGGATGCGCTCGCGCGCGATCGTACGGCGGAAGACGACGCCGGTGCGCTGTAGCAGTTGCTTGGCGACCATTTCGGTCAGACGCTCATCCGGCTTCTCGCGCGGCGCATCGGTGCGAAACCGGCACCAACGCCCGACCGGTCGCATCGGTCGGCGCCGGCGCGAGGGCGGCGTGATCATCTGTCGCAACCCGCCGAACGAATCGCACGTGATCAAACCGCGCGCCGACAGATGGGCCAGCGCCATCTCAACATGCGCTGGAAGCAATCCCGACTCGCGCGGAAGCTTCTGTGGAAAAGTCGGGCCACTGCGGTTCAGCGTGTTGAGCAGCTCTCGCGAAGGTCCCGTGACATCATCCACTTCGGGAGATGAACTCAGCGCGAGCCAATCGTCCAGATGTTCGCGCGGCAGTAGCGCGATGGGTGTGACGCGGATCGCGCTGGCCGCCGATCCCCAGAGCCGACCCCAAGCAATTTCACCGGATAGAGTCAACTCATCTAGCCATTCGCGCCGATATCCGCGCACGCGCCGCGGAAGAATTAAACTCTCCCACGCCGCCGCCGGCGCTTCAAAGCCCGCCAATTGCTGGACCGCCTCGGCCACGCCGTGCGGGCCGTCAAGCATGTACTCCGCATCGGCATGTTGCCAGCAACTCAAAAATTCAATGAAGGCGCTCGCGCTGACGGGCTCGATCTCGCGGCGCAGCGTGTCGAGCGTGTAGCGATGAATTCGCGCGAGAAGCCGGCGCTCGCACCACGCCGCGCGCCCGTCCAATCGCGTGCGCATCACTGCACCATCGTGCTCCAACGCCATGAGCAGCGATTTTTCATCCTCGCTCAGCTCATCATCAAACACTGGCCCCAGCGCTTCGAGGCGACCGAGCTGAATCTTCTTCGGATCCGTCGCACCATCCGCGGCGAACCATCGATCGATCTTGTGCAGCACACGATTCTGCGCGGCCAGTTCCATCAACCACGGCAGCCAATCGCGCGCTTCAGAATCCGTGACATATCCCATCCACAGCAGCGCATCGTGCACCTCTTCCGCCGATTCCGGTTGCGGCCACGCCTCCTCGCGTACACGTTCGACGGCGGCGGGATCGAGCGCGCCGATGTTGTCCATCGACCGCGCATCAAGCGTTCGGCGTGACAGCACCGCTTGCGTACGCCGCTCTTCCAACGGCGCATCGTCCAGGAATGAATAAAGCTCGGAATTGAGAATCCCCCGCGCGAATGCGGACGGCTCAGCTGTATCAACCGCGACGCGCTTGATCGAGCCATCGCGCAAACGCTTGATCACATCGATCAGCCCGACGATATCCGTCGCTTCGGAAAGGCAATCATCGATCGTCTGCCGAACCAGCGGATGATCCATCGGAATTTCCAGATCCCCCGGCGGAAGATTTTCCGGACATGCGATCGCCGCAGGAAATGCTGCCGCAAGTAGATCGGCCGCGCGCATGCGCATGATCTGCGGCGGGAGCATCCTGCCGTGACCAAACTTCTCCAGCACCAGCGAGCGCGTCGCGTTCCAGCGCCAGCGCGATTCAAACATCGGCTGATCGATCACCGCCTGCGTGAGCACTTTGCGCACGCTGTTTGGATGCAAATAGTTGAACACATCTTCCAGCGCGAAGCTATGCTGCTGGCCGAGCGAGATGATGATCGCTTCCTCATTCGCGGCGGCTTGCAATTCAAAACCAAATCCGCGGCAGAAGCGCTTGCGCAATGCCAGCCCCCAGGCGCGATTGATGCGCCCGCCGAATGGGGAATGCAGTACCATCTGCATTCCGCCGCTTTCATCGAAGAAGCGTTCCAGCACGATTCGCTTTTGCGTCGGCACGACGCCCAGCGTTCGCTTGCCTTCTTCGATATGGTCCGCGATCTGCATCGCCGCGTCCGGCGGCAATCCAATTTCGCGCTGAAGCGATTGCGGATCGTCGGCGCAGTCTTGTCGCAGCTCCGCAATCTCTGCGGATAGCTCGGCCGTTCGCGATGGACCCTCCCCCAGCCAGAAAGGAATCGATGGCGGCTGACCGCGCGCATCGGCGACGCGCACCACGCCGCGCTCAACCTTCAGAATTCGCCAGGATGTGTTGCCAAGCTGGAAGATGTCGCCGACGTTTGCTTCAACGGCGAAGTCTTCATTCAGCGTGCCGACGAACGTGTCATCCGGGCTCTGACGGACTTGATAATCCGCCACATCCGCGATCGCCCCGCCGCCGGTGATCGCAGCCAATCGAGCGCGCTTGCGCGCCATGATTCGCCGGCCGATACCATCGCGATGCAGCATGGCGCGGCGGCCATTCTCGGTGTGCATGCGAATCACCGAATCAAAATCCTCGCGCGTGAGATTTCGATATGGCCAGGCCCGGGTGAATGCTTCAAACAGCGCGTCTTCGCGCCAGCCCTCTTCGCCGGCTTCGACGCACGCTGCCACGATCTGCTGCGCGAGGATATCCAACGGCGCCGCCGGCTGGGGCGTGCGATCCAAATCGCCGCGCGAGATCGCGCGCAATAGCGCGCCCGCTTCGACAAGCTCATCGACAGTCAACGGAAACAGCCGACCCTTGGGGATCCGCCGCACCCTATGCCCGGATCGGCCGACGCGCTGAAGAAACGTCGCGATCGAGCGCGTGGCGCCAACCTGGATCACCAGATCGACCTCGCCGATATCGATGCCCAATTCCAGCGATGCCGTTGCGACCAGCGCACGCAGCGTGCCGGTTTTCAGCCGATGCTCCGCATCAAGCCGGCGCTGCTTGGAAAGGCTGCTGTGATGACACGTGATCTGATCATCGCCCATCACTTCGGTCAGTCGCGCGGTGATCCGCTCTGCCAGCTTACGGGTGTTCACGAACACGAGCGTCGTGCGATGCTCGTTGATCAAGTGAGCGATTAACTTATGAATCTCGGCCCACTGCTCGTGCGAACACACCGTGGACAGCGGCGATGGCGGCACCACCACCGCAAGATCCATCGCGCGACGGTGGCCAACATCGACCAGCTCACACTCGCGTCCCACGCCGACAAGGAATCGCGCGACTTCGCTAAGCGGCTTCTGCGTCGCCGATAAGCCGATGCGCTGAAACGGGCCGGCGAGCGCTTCAAGTCGTTCAAGCGAGAGCGAAAGATGCGAGCCGCGCTTGTCGCGCGCCAGCGCATGGATCTCATCGACGATCACCGTCTTCACGGTGCGCAGCATCTGGCGGCCGCGCTGCGTCGTGAGAAGAATGTAAAACGATTCGGGCGTGGTGACCAAAATATGTGGCGGCTTGCGCAACATCGCGGCGCGCTGCGATGCGGGCGTGTCTCCGGTGCGAACGAGCACGCGGATCTCCGGGAAGTCGCGATCGAGTGCGCGCAATTCACGCAGCGGCTCCTGGAGGTTTTTCTGCACGTCGTTGCTTAGCGCCCTCAATGGCGAGATGTAAAGAACCTGCGTCGCATCCGGCAGATTCGCGCCCTGCCGCGCAAGGCTGTCGATCGCAGAGAGATAGCCGGCGATCGTCTTGCCGGTGCCAGTAGGCGCGGAGATAAGCGTGTGCCGGCCAGACCGAATGTGCGGCCAACCGATGGCCTGCGGTTCGGTCGGCTCGCCAAACCGCTGGCTGAACCATCGCTGAATTGTCGGATGAAATTGCGCCAGCGGCATCGCATGATTATAGGCAAGGAACAGTTTACTGTGCGCGGTCATCTCGTGGGATACGGCCCTTGGGCAAATTGCTTGGCGTGGTAGCGTTTAGATCCAATCAGTCGGCCGAGCGGGGTCTTCAAATCTCCGCCAGCGCTCAGCCGGTTGAGGAGGAAGTTGAAATCGTACTTCGGTTTCCAGCCAAGCTCGCGACGGGCGCGCTCGCTCACGTAAACACGATCGATACTCGGGGGCATCCGCCAACCGCGACGGGCGTACTCTGCTTCGTACTCCGGCATTCTTCGCCGCGCCACGCTTGGCGCGTCCACGCGAAGTTCCGGCAAATCTTCAGGCGTGAAAGGAGTGGTCGCACTGATGATGTATTTGCCAAACCCAATGCGCAGCGCGTGCTCGGCTGCGAGCAGATGCGCGGAGACGACATCTTCAATATCCACCCGGCGATTGAGGTATTCATTCAGCTTTGTGTTGTCATCCGAAAAAGCGTCGCGAACGGCGGCGTTGTCGTCCTCTTCGGGAAAGAAACGCGAGGTGCGAAGGATGATGCAAGGCAGCTTCTCGTTGCGGTGAAACAACTGGCACAGATCTTCGGCGGCGGACTTTGTCACGCCATAAATGTTCTTCGGTATCGGCACGACATCTTCGGTAATCCACGCTGCGGGCATGCCGGGTGCGGGGATCAGCGCATCGCCGAACACGCTGGTTGTGCTGGTGTACACAAACGACTGCACGCCGCCGCGCACCGCTTCTTCCAGCACATTGAGCGTGCCGGTGATGTTTGTATCGACAAAGTCCTGACGGCTGTGCGTGGCAACATGCGGCTTGTGCAGTGTCGCGACGTGAAAGATAGTGCGCACGTTGATCACGCATTCGCGAACGAACGACCGGTCAACAATCGAGCCGACGTGTGTGGTGAAAGGTCCGGGAAGTACGTCCAAGCCGATCACATCGTGTGCCGCGTCTTTCAACGTTCGCGCCAGCGCCTCGCCGAGATGTCCGGAGGTTCCGGTGACGAGCGTGCGCATGATTCTGTCATATCCGGCAGCTTCGCTTTATCAAGTGCATACTGGAGGTGACGACAAACCAACTAACTTCGGATCGCCGTCAGTTTGTGGACGCACGTCACCGCCAGCGACCCATCGCCGACGGCGAAGCCCACGCGCTTGGTTGAGCCGGCGCGGATATCGCCGGCGGCGAGAATTCTCGGCACCGTTGTTTCAAGCGGGCACGGCTCACGATCAGGCAGCGGCCAATTGCCCGAGCGGTGGGCTTCGGCGCCAGTGAGAATATACCCGAGCTTGTCGCGCGCGATCGCTTGCGGCAGCCACGAGCAGCCGGGCTCAGCGCCGATGAAAACGAAGACAGCGGAAACGGGAAGAGTCTCGCCGCTTGAATCGCCCTTCCCGGTTGCATCACCATCCGCCTTGAACGATTTCAGCGTGACGCTTTCGAGTCGGCGAGCGCCGTTCACCGCTGAAATCTCCACGCCCTCATGCACGATAATGTTTGGTGCTGAACGAATGCGTCCGACGAGATAATCCGACATCGCCGGGCCCAGCGTTCGGCGAACGAGAAGATGAACGGTGCGATCGCGGCAGCAGTCCGCGAGGAACATTGCCGCCTGCCCGGCAGAATTTCCCGCACCGACAACCGCGACAGGCTGCGCATCATAAAGGATCGCTTCAACAGAAGTGCAGGCATAATGAATCCCCGACATCTCAAATCGCTCGGCGTTTTCGGCATCGAGCTTTCGCCACAGCACACCCGCCGAGATCAGGATCGTGCGCGCCCGAAGCAGCGTGCCGCAATCGAGTTTCAGCTCATGAAAACCATCCGCGGTTGTGCTGGGCTTGATATGTTCGACGGTAACGGGTGCAACCATCTTCGCGCCGAACTTCAGCATCTGAAGAACGCTGCGCGTCGCCAACTCCGCGCCCGAAAGACCGCTGGGGAAGCCGATGAAGTTTTCAATCTTGGAAGACCCGGACGCTTGTCCACCCGGTCCGAGACGATCCAGCACGATCGTCGAGACACCTTCGGAGGCGGCATAAACCGCTGCCGCCATCCCAGCCGGGCCGGCGCCGATGATCGCCAGATCAACCTCGTCGGTCGGGCAATGTCGCCACACACCGGCGCCTTCGGCGAGCTCGCGCATGCTGGGATTGATCAGCAGATCTCCGCCGCCGCATTCGATAACTGGAGTTTTCTTTGGCGAACCCCAGCTCTTCATCAGCGCCTGCCCGCGCTCCGATTCAGAATCGAACCACGTGAACGGCACGAAGTTCTTGAAGAGAAATTCGCGCACGAGCATCGTATCCCGACACTTGCCGGGGCCGACAACCTTCAATCCCAGAACGCCCGCTTGCGACAACAACCGCCGGCGCTCCATCGCCGCGATCATCAGCTTCTCGCTGAGCATCGGCACCTTGTTCAGGATCTCGCGCAGCCGCGAGCCCGGCACGCGCATCAATCGCGTTTGCCCGCGCGCGATCGCGGTCACGATCACCGGCCGCCGAGTCAGCAGATCGATATCGCCGGCGAACTGTCCCACATCATGCGTGACGACGTGCCGGTTTTCATCCGAAGGATTGATGATCTCGATCGCACCGGATTCGACGGCGAACAAATCCAGATCCGAATCGCCGGCACGGAAGACGATCTCGCCATCTTTGTACGAGCATGACGTCGCCAGCGGCCGCAGCGCAGCGAGATCATTTTCAGTCAGCTTTGGAAACGCGATGGCATCCGACGTGGTGATTGGGTCAGCAGGCATAACGGCATTCTAGGTCGCAATGCCGCAAAATCCTGCGTCGGGATTTCACGCCGCGTTCAACAACCGTGTTTGCCGGGCATCCGTTGCTGGAGGTTGCAGTTGACGACTCACATCATATTTGCCCGATGCCGTCAGCAGCGACGGATCATCGTTCACCTTCTCCAGCCATCGATCGCGCAGCTCGCGCGCCGCTGCAACGTGCTTCGGATCGTTCTTGGTCTTGACGCGTTTCTCGCGCTTGGGTTTGACGACGATCGCCTGCTCGCGCGGAATCTCAAACCGCAACCCACCCGCAGCCACCGAAGCAGGAGAGGTCGGAGGTCGGAGGTCGGAAGTCCGAGCTGATCTCCGACCTCTGATCTCTGATCTCATCGCTGACTTCTGATCTCTGACTTCTGACCTCTGTTCTCCCGGCAGCACCACCGGCTTCGCATCGCTCCAATGCGTCCCCGGCGGGATCGGCAACACCAATCGATCCTCACGAATCGATCCGCTCGTCGTCTGACTCGGAAACCACCACGGCGTCGAAGTGTCATCCGGTCGAATGCGTCGCTGCCAGAAGATATGCACGCGAGCAGTTTTCTGACCTCTGATCTCTGACCTCTGACCTCGGCTCCGGCTTCCCGTTCGGAATGCAAGCGGCACAAACCCGCACGCCTCCCAGAAATGATTGGCCTCAATATCCTGCGCGCACCAGCAGCAGAACAACTTGCACCCATAAGCAGCGCGATCGAACATCGCCTTCAACAGCGTTGCCCCGACCAACCCACGTCGTCGATCCGGCACGACATTCAATTGATAAATGATCCCCACATCATCGCGTTTGAAGTATTGATCGTTGCCGATGCAGTAGCCGACGGGCGCAGAGGTCAGAGGTCGGAAGTCGGAGGTCAGCGCCGATCTCTCACCTCTGATCTCTGACCTGTCGCCCGATCTCTGATCTCTGACTTCTGACCTCTCCTCGGCCACGAGCACGTGGCCTGCGTTGATCTTCCCCTCAAGCTGCTTCGTCGGCATCCATCCGACTTGCTTCGTGTGCTTCTTCTGAAGCGAATCGAGAAACGGAATATCCTCCAGCGTGCCGGGGCGAACGCTTAACCCCCTCTCCCTGTAATCAGGGAGAGGGCGGGGGAGAGGGTTCTTCCCGCTTGCATCAGCAGAATGACTCGCGAGGATTTGATTGTCGTGGCTCATCGTTCACTCCCGATTCTTCGCCGCTTGCTCCGCCCTCTGTTCACGATCGTGTCAGCGATCTCGTTGCTGCTGTGCGTCACGACGTTTGTGCTGTGGGTGCGTAGTTACTCGGATGAGAACATAATGACGGTCGGTGACTTCACGTTCTTTTGCTTCAAAGGACAATTTCAGTACCACGACTTCAACAAGTTGCTCAGGGCGTTTGCGTCTTCGACGACCATGCCGGAAATGCGCTCGGGGGCTTTGCCCTGCGCGATCGCGTTTGCCTTCACGGCATTACTGCCAACATGCTGGCTGCTCTTGCGCCCTCACAGTCGCCGCGCCGAGCGTCTCCGCCTCGGCCTGTGCCCGACCTGCGGCTACGATCTCCGCGCCACGCCGGATCGCTGTCCGGAATGCGGCACCGTGGTGTAAGATTTCCATGTCGTGGCTCATCGTTCACTCCCGATTCTTCGTCGTCGCCTGTTCACGATGGTGTCCGCCGTCTCGTTGCTGGTAGCAGTCTCGTTCGCGGTCGTGACGGTCGGCAGTTATTGGTGGGATTTCTCGCTGCGCCGTATTGCACTCCCAGATGCGGATACTGAAATCGAGGCGTGGCGCGGCCAGATCTTGATCGAGGATTCGCGCGACCCCGATCCACAACGTGGGATGCAAACTTTCCCGTCCACGGATTATTCCATTTTCGCACGTGACGACACCTCGCCGATTGTGCCCCAATTCAAGAACAAATGGGGATTTGGTTATCTGGACATCACTGGCGATGCGTACTCGGGCAAATTGCGAGTCAGAAAGCTGTACATGCCACTCTGGTGGCCCATTCTTCCGTTCGCACTGACACCGGCGATCTGCACGTGGCAGTTTTGGCGTCGAAAACATCGCCGTCGCCTCGGCCTGTGCCCGACCTGCGGCTACGATCTCCGCGCCACGCCCGATCGCTGTCCGGAATGCGGTGCCGTCGCTGTCGCTCAATCTCCAATTCCCAAACCAGAATGACCAGTGAATTTTCAATGACCAACAATCAATGACCAATTGCTCATTCAGACTTGCTCATTCATTGGTCATTCTGATTTGATCATTGGTCATTCGCGTTTCACGCGGGAAACGGCAGCTCCAACTCACTCACTCCCGCCCACGCGATGCTCGGGTCATCCGCGGACACGATTCCGTTCGTGTCGCTGGCGGTCAGCGTCGTGCCGCTTTGCGTGATCGAGGCGATCTTCGCGATGCCCAGCCGCACGGTGTTCGGATTGACGATCGTAATATCGCCGCTCGCTTCAAAGCGCAAGAGACGATCCCAGCGACGCAGCGACCAACTGCAGGCCGGATCGACAACTCGGATAGTCGCGTGAGACGCGCTTCCGCCCACGACGAGAAATCACGCCGCATGGACCGGCCGACGTGGATCGTGCGCGCTGACGATCAAATCACAGAAAAAAAAGATGGCGCTCAACCGGAAATCACACTTGCCTAGGAATGGGCTTCATAGTCGTTTGGTTATGCATCGCCGGCCTGTTGGCCGGGAGAACTAGACGGGATTGCATCGCGACGTTGGAGGATGCCCATTTCCCATCCTGAGAGTGCGACCAACTGCCCGTTGCCGTTGTAAGCAACATCAGCTGCGTATTTTAGTTCGAATACCGTTGTAAGGGAAAGGTCGGGGTATCGATAGAACGAGAACCCGTCTCGTCGAACCACTGCCAATTCTGCACCGTCCGGACTCCAGCAAACTTCCTTCACGTAACTCGTCTCATCGAGCCAGAGTTCAGCAACTATTCTGAAGTCAGATGCAGCGTGGACCGTCAGATGATACCCCTTTTTGTGAACTTGCGCGCACGTAGCTAGGAGCCGACCGTCGACTGACAGCGCGAACGCACAGATGAATGAGCTGGCATACTCGAACACTTCGGGCTGATCGAACGGCCACTTCCAAACTGAAACGTAGTCCGGTTTGTTTGTATTGGGATGTTTGTGGCAATGGTGAATCGCCCATTTCCGCCGGGCAGCATCAGTGCAGACGGCTTTCACCATCTCATTTTCACGTTGACGCTGGAACTCAACCTTGCCCGTAGAGGCATCGCGGACGGTCAGACTACCTTCCCAAGAACCATCGACGAGAAACCACGAGCAAGGCGAGTACATCAAGTTCGCGCCTTCGCCTTCGGTTCCTCCGTCGATTGTCTGGGCGTCAGAGCCGTCACCTGCACTAAGGGTTACGATTTTGCCTGAAGTCGTTTTGATCGCCAGCAGCTGGATGGATGCGAGACCGGATGAACGCGGTATCGCTTGACGCGTTCTCCGACATCCCAAACCACCACATCCTTTGACAAGGTGACCAGTGCCGAGTCGTCCTCTGCGAAGGAGGCAGTGTACGTCCTGAGCAACTTCAGAGGTTTAGATTGGTGGCTGCTGCTGCGATGCATAACGTAATGCCGTTCATCGGTCGGGCCCACAGCGCCGTCCGAAACTATAAGCGGCGCTCGCGGCCCGATCCGATGCAGCGGCGGGTTCTGTTGCACGTCGCTCAAGAAATTCGCGAGCACCAGAAGGGCCGACGGCCGGTACGCTGCATGCCGCGACGTCCGCAGCAGCGTACCCGTTCTGCGCGCGGCGCGGCGAGCAGCGTACCATCCGTGTCAACCGTCGTCGGCCTGTCTTATTTTCATTTACATTCAGCGAATGAAAAAGTTAGTGCAACAGAACCATTGATTATATGGACTCGTGCGCCCAGATAACATTCCGGGCGAGGTCTGCGCCGCGGCGTGCAAGTACGGCTGGCGCCGGGACGTACGATCTCAGGTTCTCCATAATAACATCACGTTTTCTGGACCCGCTGTTGAAGACTCAACAAACACCCGCCGCCGCCGCGTCGGATCGGGCGGCGGCTCGGATCGCAAGCTGAATCCTACCGCCGCCCCGCCCCCGCCGCATCAGGAGTTGATCAGCAGTCGGCTACGTAACTAGTGATTATCCAGACCGGCGTTGCAGTATAGCATGCGGTAAGCGCATCGGCGTAACGAGTGCTCCTCGCGAGAGTCGCGTGAATGCACCGCCGAAGTGATAGCCACCAACCGCAGAACCCGATGCACGACAATCATCATGCTTGACGAGCACTCGGATTCGTAGTGGGCTGGTTATTTCTCCCGATCTCTCAGTGCCATTCCATGCGCGATCAACAAGCGGTCGCTCAAGTCCCAACAATGCGCTGTCACGAGGACCGGCGAGAGTATTTCACATAGCCGAGCGAACCATTCCGCGACTCCCCGCTCGTCTCTCCCGCAAATAATCGCATCATATGCGGAAAGAAGTTCGCCGCCGTTTTCCGCCTCGAAGAATCTCGCTGGTAATACCGGCACTGCGTTCAAGCGATCCTTCTCATTGCCGAGCGGATGAAAGATTTCCACCTCCAAGTTGATGTGCGCGCAGCGAACTCGGCGGGCATCTGGAGTCGTGATCTTAACGCCGCAGATATCGCAGATGATGTTTGCGTACTGGCTACCCTCGTACTGCCCGCACGCACACGCGTATCGACGGCGCGGGCCAAAGATGGCCTGATCATCAAAGGTTCCACGCTGCCTGCGCCAGTCACTTTCCCCGTGAACTCGCGCCGCTTTCAGCGCGCCGAACGACTCGGCACGCACTTCCCCGCCCGTCGCCGGGCGGTATTCGGCGGCGATGTTTGGCGGGAGACTTGGCCGCATAACGGACCAGCATTCAACGGCCGGCCGGGCACGAGCCGCGCTGGAATCACAGGACCGTTCCGCCCGGCCGGTCCGTTGCAGAGAACCCATGCAAGCCGAGTGCACCTCGCGAGAGTCGCGTGAATGCACCGCCCAAGTGATCGCCGCCAACCGCAGACCCCGATGTAAAAACCCGCCCCCCGAGACTCGCCGAAGTCCGCCGCGGTCCGCTCCAACGGTGGGTTATTCCCACGCCTAGAGGCCGCGACGCCACGCCTTCGAGAGCAATTCATCGAAGCCCAAACCAAAGTACCAGCCGAGCGCCAGCGCAGAGAGGCAAATCACGCAGAGGATGCGTGAAGATGTCGTGCGCATGAACACGGCTGGAAGAAGAGCGGGAACCGCCAAATAAGGAACGGCGCAGGCGACGAAGGGTATGCTGACCGACTCGCCCTGCATGGGCCGCGGCAGGCCGCTGATCACTCCCGGATACAGAAACGCCCAAATCGGCGTACCGATGACTGCAAGGATCACGGTCGCGGTCAAAGCGCTTCCGCTCTCGGCTCTTGGTGCAGGAGGTTGATACGGGAGTGTCGCCAAGTGGGAATAACCGTTGATTAACCTGACCGGCGTTGCAGTATAGCATGCCGTGGGCGAATCGGCGTAACTGGTTTTAAGATCGCCGATTAGGAATAACCGCTCACGTGAATCGCACGCCACACAAGCCGAGTGCTCCTCGCGAGCGTCGCGTGAATGCACCGCCGAAGTGATCGCCGCCAACCGCGGAACCCGATGTAAAAACCCGCCCAAAGACAATCATCATCCTTTAGGAGGACCCGGCTTCATAGTTGGCGGTTTATCGTGCATCGCCGGCACGGCGGCCCTTGAAAAGTTGCTCTAGCATCGGCTTGAACTTCTCGAAGTCGTCTGGATGCTTTTCGCGCAAATCAGATTCCAGACCATGCTGCGCCCTATGACTTGCAACCTCTTCGATCGTAAGTCCTCGCACCGTTCCGGCCTCTGCGGCATCGCGGTGCGCATCACAAAGGCGGTAATGGAGGGTGGCTCGCTGCCGCGCGTCAGTGATGGATAACTCTTGCGTTGCTGGCGCGCCGCAGACTTGGCATTTCCAGAATGTATCCGGCTGATGCACCATAACGATTAGGACTTTATGCGGAGTGCGCCGCTGCTGCGGCAGTATAACCGCTCAGGCGAATCGCACGCCACACATGCCGAGTGCGCGGCAGAGCGGGTATGATCCCACCTTCGGCTCCACTCGCGATCGAGAGAACCCGGGTTAGTCATGAGCGATTCTGACACCAGCAAGATAGATCCAGTCATGCTCGAGTTGTTTCGGGCGGAACTGGATGTCCACCTTCCGGAGCTTAGTCGTGGACTCTTGGCACTGGAGAAGGGCCAAGCGAGTGCGAAGGAGATCGACTCGATGATGCGGGCCGCCCATTCGATCAAGGGCGCAGCTCGAATCGTTGGGAACGATCCGGCGGTGCGGGTCGCTCACGTCATGGAAGATTGCTTCACGTTAGCCAGGGATGCTCGCGTGTCGCTCAGCAGTGATTCCGTGGACGTTTTGCTGGAAGGAGTCGATGCGCTACAGCGAATCTGCCAGCCGGACTCAGACGTCACGGAAGAATTTGTCCAATCGGTGCTGACCCGGATCACGACGTTGCGGGATGGGCGGTTGTGATTGTAAATCCAATCATATTAAACACTCGCGCCGCGTTCCGGCGGAATAATCCCGGCACGAAAACCGGATGCGCTGGTTGGCATTCGACGGACGCATTGCTTGCTGGCTACCGCATCAATCCGGCATCAATCCGCGTCTTTCCAGCACAGTGGGATCCGAAGCTTGGAATTCACGTGACTTGAAGTCGCGGCCGCACTGACCCTATAGTGAGTCGTATTAATTTAAATCATACCAACATGGTCAAATAAAACGAAAGGCTCAGTCGAAAGACTGGGCCTTTCGTTTTAATCTGATCGGCACGTAAGAGGTTCCAACTTTCACCATA
>JADMIO011222148.1_pt1 | contig 72651 bp, 100 predicted proteins | sample 8958161 | NCBI WGS metagenome assembly JADMIO01 (sample SAMN16585339, study PRJNA669376) | soil metagenome | isolation source: Crop rotation soil | place: USA: Cullars Rotation, Alabama | collected 2011 | reverse complement strand
GGGTGCGGGCCTGGGATTTGGCCGCTACGGCTGACGATGGCACTGGTCGCGGCGACTGGACAGTTGGGCTGCTTCTACAGCGTGCCGAGAGCGGCATGCTCTATGTCCACGATGTGGTCAGATTCCGGGGCGCTCCCGAGGAAGTCGTCGCCAAGATCGTGGTCACGGCTAAAATGGACGGGCCGAACATTCCGGTTCGCCTGCCTCAGGATCCAGGGCAGGCCGGCCGGGCGCAGATCCAGTTCTTGACCAGGATGCTGCTAGGCTTCTCGGTCCACTCGTCTCCTGTGACCGGCAAGAAAGAGACTCGGGCCAGCGCTGCAGCCAGCCAGAGCAACATTGGTAATATGGTGCTCATCAAGGGGTCCTGGAACGCGCTGTTCCTCGATGAGCTGGCCGCTTTCCCCACCGGTAGCTTTGACGATCAGGTGGACGCTCTGTCAGATGCCGTGAATTTCTTGGTCCCGCAGGAAGACTGGGGCGAATATTACCGCGCGCTAGCGAGCTGACATGCCCGACGATTTTGCTAGCCGCTTCGACAGCTATGCCAGCATCCTGGGTCCGTTGGGCAGGCCGCACAGCTTCGGCACACTCGGCACCGACATTGCGGCCCAGGTTGGCCTTGGCGTTGCCGCATACGGAGAGCTTTCCCGCCTCTACGTAACTTCTGGCATTGCGGCGCGCATAGTCGACATGCCATCTGACGATGCCGTGGCGCGGGGATTTCGTCTCGATGACGAGGAAGAAAATTCGGACCAAGATCTCAAGTCCGAGCTGGACCGTTTAAGAGTTGGTCCGCTTTGCGCCGACGGAATTCGGTGGTCTCGGCTTTACGGCGCGTCTCTGCTGGTTCTGCTGATTAAAGACGGAGGACTGTGGGAAGAGCCGCTGAATGAAGGCTCCATAGACCGGATTGAGAAAATCTTAGCCTACGAGTCGTTCGACATTAAGGTTGAGAGCTTCTACTCAGATCCCAGCCAAGAAAATTTCGGCGAGCCGGAGACCTATAGGCTTATCTCTCCAGATAGCCGTAAGTTTTTCATAGTCCACGAGTCCCGCACTATTCGGATCAGCGGCGATCCGTTGCCGCGTTACGCAAGGCAATGGACTAACGTCCCGTGGCAGGGACGTTCGGCTCTCTTCATCGCAAGGAAGAGCCTGCTGGATTATATAAATGCTATAAATTGGGCCACGCTTCTATTGGAGAGGAAGCAGCAGCCAATTTATTCGATGGCAGGTCTAGCCGATCTGATTAAGACTCCGGAAGGTGTGGAGCGAGCTAGGGGCCAGGTTCGTCTAGTAGACGAATGCCGCAGCACCATGAATACGGTAATGCTGAACGGCGGGACTACGACTAACACCACGAAAGATGACTATAAAATCCTCGACCTGAGCTTGGGCGGAGTCAAAGACGTAATTGAGCAGGTTGAGCTGAAGCTGTGTGCCGATACCGGCATCCCTGCTACTAAGTTATTTGGCCGCTCTCCGGCTGGGATGAATTCTACCGGAGAGGCTGATCAGGAAGGCTACTATCAGCTTGTTAGCAGCATTCAGCGCAATGACCTAGCTCCGGCTCTGAACAGGATTTACACACTTATCTTTGCGCAGAAGTCATACCGAGGCAAGAAGCGGACTGACTTCGAGATTTGCTTCAACCCGATGTGGCTGCCGTCTGAAAAGGAGCAGGCAGAGACTAAGTGGAAACTAGCGCAGGCCTCGTTCCAAGACGCGCAGTCGGCAATCGGATTTATAGAAATTGGCGTCATCTCTCAGCAAGACATGCGGAATCACCTTGTTGATGAGGGAAAATACGGCCTTACGTCTAAGACTCTTCCGCCTCCGCCTGATTTGGCTGTCGCTGTTGATCCGAGAAATCCAGACCGAGCTCTTGTTAACGCGCTGAAGCCTAATGTCGGACAGCCAGCCCCAGCGAATCCGCCTCCGCAGTAAGTTCCGGCGCTGGCTTCATCCGGTTGCGATTGAGCAGGAATACCAGCTAGCTGCAATCAGATTTGACCGTCAGCTTAAAGCCATCACCGAGGACGTCTTAAGGCAAGATTTGCCTTTCATCGTGGCGATAGCCAATCGCTACCGTCCTGATGCAGAAGCGGCCAAAGACTGGACTACAGTCGCGGCTGCAGCGGGCGTGACAAGCTATGTCACGGAACTAGGCAAAAGCCTTCAGCGCATCCTGGATCTGATGGAAGGGCATGCTGACGCGCTCTGGCAGATTGCTCGGCAGCTTGGACGGCAGACCAGCGTATTCAATGATTTGCAGTTCAGGAAGATTATTCGCGCGGCGCTAAGGGTAAATATATTCCAGGCCGAGCCTTGGCTGAACGCGGAACTGGCAGCCTATGAAACAGAAAGTCTAGCGCTGATAAAAAGCATCCCGGAACAGTTTGTTGAGAGACTTCGCGGGACAATCATTCAAGGTCTACGCGCTGGAAGCCTTACCGAAGATATCATGGCAGATATACAAGAAGTATATCCAGTCACTCGGGCCAGAGCCGAGCTTATAGCTTTGGATCAAATTTCCAAGCTAAATGGCACTCTTACTCAGCTTCGGCAACAAGGCATCGGCGTCGAAAGCTACGTGTGGCATGGCGTATTAGACTCTAGGGAGCGTCCATCGCACGTAGCGAGAGAAGGTCAGATCTATAAGTGGTCTGAAGGTCCGCCTGGTGGACAGAATCCAGGCCTAGAAATTCGCTGCAGATGTTGGGCATATCCGGTTATTCCGGAACTTCAGGACATAAAGGGGGCCATTATCCCCTAAAGTCAGAGGCTACTGAATGGCTGAACGGTTTGACCTTGTCCCATTCAAAGCCACACGAACAGGCGAAGGATATATCGTCGATTCTCCGGTTCTTACGAGAACGGGAATCTTCGAATATAAGACGGCAGACGGAAACATCCGTCGCGAACTGCGCCATCCAGACGATGTGTTCTCAGAAGATTCCCTCGCGACCCTCAGAGCGAAGCCAATCACAGTTGGGCATCCAGGGCTGGTTGACGCGAAGAACGTCAAGAAACACTCGGTAGGCACAGTCCTAAGCAAAGGACGGAAGGACGGAGACAATCTAACCGCAGACATCGTCATTCACGACACTGCGGCGGTCGATAGCGGGATGAAAGAACTCTCGCTCGGCTATCAGATAAATCTCGATGAGACACCTGGCGAATGGAACGGCGAGCGATATGACGCGCGCCAGAAAGACATTCGGTTGAACCATCTTGCCATAGTGCAACGCGGGCGCGCGGGTAACGCGAGACTCAATCTCGATAGTGCGGATTTGATAGAGGAGGCAGCACCGTTGCCAGACAATACTCCAGTGGCACGTCTGGTAAACGTGCGAATTGACGGCCTCGACTATCAGGCCAGTCCAGAAGTTGAGAGGCATATCAGCAAGCTTCGGGAGGATATTGCGGACGCCATCAAGGATGGCGACAAGCGAGTCTCAGAAGAGCGTGCCAAGTTGGACGCAGAGAAGGCTCGAGCTGACGTGGCAGAGGCCGCCCGCGATCAGGCGAAAAGTGAGCACGAAAAGCTCAAGGCAAATTTTGACGCTGCTGTCGCGGAATCTCGTAAGGCCGTGCAGGCCCGCATGGCGATCGAAGAGCGTGCCACTAAGCTCGGCGTAGAGTTTAAGGCAGACCAATCAGATAACGACATTCGTCGCGCGGTCATTCAGAAGATTCGTGGCGATGGAGTAGACCTGGCCGACAAGACCGACGCGTATATCGTGGCGTATTACGACATTGCCACGAAGGAAGCAGATAGGTCTGACAGTGCCAGCCGAGACCAGCGGCAGCAGGTCAGCGCGCCTAGGACAGGCAGCGCATTGGCCGACAAGGTGAATTTCGATAACGCCGTAACTCGCGAGGATCTGGCGCTCGCGGCGTTCAACGCCATGCAGGCGCGGCATCCTAGAAATCAGCGGAAGGGGGCGTAACCGATGCCTGCGGTCCAGACTACTTATACCCAGTATCCGGCTCGCGCCGTCGCTGGGATGGTCGATGACTCCGAGCTTTTCAATATCATCACCGGAGTTCTTTCTGTAGCGACCATCGGATTCGGGAAGGTTGTGGTTCAGGGGGCGAGCGAAAAGCTTGTCAAGCCGTCCGCCGCCAGCGCGTTGTTCCGTGGCATTACGACTCTTGATCTTACTAAGGACTTCGGCACAGCGGACACGTTCGCGATCGGAGACAATGTGCCAATTATGACCAAGGGCGTGATTTGGGTTACCGCGAGCGTAGCTGTAGCTATCGGTGACTCTGCATATTACGTCCCGGCTACCGGCGTGATTACGAACGTCTCAACGTCGAATACGGCCATCCCTAATGCATTCTTTGACAGCGCGACCAGTGGGTCTGGGCTGGCAAGACTGCGCATAAATTAACCAGCGCGCACAGAGGAAAGGGGCTGAGATATGCCATCTTTTGAGCGGTTCGACGCGCAGAGCGCGCTGAACTTCCTGATCTCTCAGCTCACTTATCTTGAGCGTGAGGCTTACAAGATCCAGTATCCGTCCGTGGACTATCCGGAACTGGTGACGGTGGACTCGTCCGCTCCAGAGTGGACACCTTCAGTCACGTATTTCACTCAGGATTATGTGGGTGAAGCACGCTGGTTCAACAGCAACGCTCTCGACGTCCCGCACACCGAGCTGCTACGTGACAAGGGTGCGACGAATATCGACCTGGCGGCGGCCGGATATCGCTACAATCTGCAAGAGATTGCCCAGGCCCAGGCCCTTGGGATCAATCTCAATGCGGAGAAGGCGGTGGCGGCGCGCGAAGTCGCGGAGCAGTTTGTCGACAAGGTTGTTAAGTTCGGTGATAGCGGAAAGGGCTACACAGGGCTTATCAACAGCGCCAGCGTCACTGCCGCCACGGCAACCGCGGATGGCACAGGCTCTTCTGCTCTATGGACGACGAAGACTTCGACGCAGATTCTTCGGGATATCAACAACGTCCTGATGAATCAGTATACTGGCACGCTGCGGATCGAAATTTCAGATACGCTGCTACTTCCGCCGGCTCAGTATACATATCTGATGTCGACGCCGTTTAACACTACGACCGATAGCACGACTTTGATGGAATGGATTCGTCGCACCAATGCTTATACGGTGCAGACCGGCAATCCACTCACCGTCAAATCAATCCTGAACCTAGACACTTCCGGCGCTGGTGGCACGGCGCGCATGGTGGCGTATAGGAACGATCCGTCTATAGTGAAGTTCTACATGCCGATGCCGTTCCGCTGGCTACAACCGATGCAGGTTGGCCCGCTGATTTTCGAGGCTGCAGGCATCATGCGCATGGGCGGGGTCGATTTCCGGCGTCCCAAGTCGGCGACCTATCTAGACGGGATCTAATCATGAGCGCGGCTCCTGACGTAGTCGAAATCGTGATCCTGGAAAACGGGAATAAGGAAATTTCCGTTTCCGGGGTTCGCGATACCGAAGACGCGGCTATTGCCGCAGCTCATGGCGTCCTCAAGGATTATGCCGAGCAATACAACATCCAGGTTATGGAGGAGGCCGAGGCGGTCCAAGGCGATGGCCATTTCGCCTTTAGGGTCAAGTTCAGGACTAGCCAGGGCACGGTCATGCTTCCGAGCCCAGAAACGCATGGCCCAAGATGGGCGCAGAAGCATTTTAACTAGGAGGAGAAGTCTGATGAAAATCACGAACAAGGCGGCTGGGGCTCGCTCCTTCGAAGTCCATTCGGATCTCAAGGACCACGATGGGCACTGGCTAGCGCGTCGCGTATCTCTCGATCCTGGCCAGTCCGTCGAGTGCAATGGCGTCCCGTCCAATCCGGTTTTTGATGCCTGGATCGAGGCCAAGGAAATCGAAGTAGAGGGAGAGGCGCTGAAGTCGGACAGGAAAACGTCCGATGATGCCGATTTTCATGCCAAGGTTCAGGCTGAAGTCAAGAGGCTGATGGCGGAGAAGGAAGCTGCTGCCGCGTCCGCTCCTACCGCTCCTCCAGTTCCGAAGCCGGCCGTTCAGGCTCCTCCCCAGGTGGCACCGACAGCGCCTAAGTCGTAAATGCCGACGCCTGCCGAGTGGCTGAATTTTCTGGGGCCGCAGTTCACCAACGACGCGGATAAGGTGTTTGCGCTGGCGGCAGCTGTGCCGTATCGGCCAGCATGCCTCTCCACGGATAAGCAGGACGAGGCTCAGGGTTATTATGCAGCGTATTTGCTGCAGGCTAAAGCCAACGCTCTGCTTCGATCCACGGTAGTTTCTTCGTCTACGGACGAAGGCGGTCACACGACTACGGTTATTACGTCGAGCGGCGGATTGAAGGCAGTTCGGCTTGGCGATCGCTCGGAGGAATATTTCCAGCCGAGCACAACTACTAGAGACACAACGACCGGCGCTTCTGCTAGCAACTCCGTAGGTCAGTTAAGCGAAGGCGACTATTACACCAAGTGGAATGAGCTCGCCTCGCTATGTTCGTATGGCGGGATCATGGTCGCCACTGATTGCACGCAGCCGGCGATTCTGGATTGGTTGCTATGATCAAAGGCTATTTGGTTCAGCGCGATAGCGCTCTGCTGTTCCTGGCTCGGATGATTATCCGGACTCTAGATCCGAAGCCAGTTAGTGTCGAACTCGCGTGGAGTCCGATTATAGGAGACGACGCAATGCCTGAAATTCATGTTGGAAAAATCAAGCCAGTTGGCCTGATCTTCCGTGACACGACCGGCGCGATTATGGATCCGGTGGCCGGCGGCACGGTCAACACCAGTGATCCAAATCTAGCGACTGCCGTCCTTCGCGAAGACAATTCCGGCTTTGACCTTGCCGGCCTCGCCGTGGGGACCGTGGTCGTCAGCTACGCCAACGGTAGCGTCAGCACGTCGCAGGAAGTGACGGTGCTTGCGGCAGAAGGTGGCGTCACCCCTCCGCCTCCTCCTCCGGTTCTCGGCTCAGTCGAAATGGACTTCAGCCAGCCAGAAGTAGACCCGCCGAGCGCAGGCGGAACTACAACCGAGCCTCCAGCTCCGCCGGTAACTCCGCCAGATTCTGGCTCGCCGACCGATCAGGCTCCGCCGGCCCCGGCCGCGCCGACCGCCTAAGTCCTCCCCCGACCAACTCGAAGGCCTCCCGATGGGCGGCGCTTATCGCGCTGACACTGTCGGGAGGCTTTTTTGTATATGCCTACTGCCGCAGTTCGCTTCGTAGAGATTGATCGCGGGTGGCATCACATCCGGGACGAAGTTCGTTTTCTGACGGCGCGCTCTATCAAGGTCGGCATCCAATCTGATGCTGGTTCCTATGACGGAGGAACCGACCTAGCGGATGTAGCGGCATTCAACGAGTTCGGGACTTCGAGAATTCCAAGCCGTCCGTTTATGCGCAAGATGGCGGACGAGCGGAGAAATGATCTCTATCAGGTCGCGCTGCGTGGTTATGACCACATTCTAGCTGGCGGCACGGCAACCCATTGCTTGCAGATTGTTGGGCAATGGTATGAGGCCGAGCAAAAGATGACGTTGCGCAATGGGCCCTGGCCACCTAATGCGCCGTCTACCGTTCGCCAGAAAGGCAGTTCCAGACCACTGATTGACACCGCTAGGCTACTGAATGCTATTCGGTTCGCAATCGTGCTAGGTAACGGCGTCTAAATGACGTCTCCATTCTTTCGTTCCTACGTGCTGAAGCGCGAGGCGGCAGGACACTATGGAGACGACGGGATTTACGTCCCAGGCACGGTCACGACAACGTCGGTTTCTGCCACAGTCCAGCCGGCCAGCCTGACAGATTACGACCGAGTTAAGAACGAGCACGCCGGATTGGCTCTCGATGGCTTGGTCAAGGTCTATACTGAGACGCGGCTAATCGTCGGGGATAAGCGAGACGCATCAGGCTCGCAGGTCGTCAACGGAGACATAATTGTCACTCCATCCCCAGAAAACCGCCAATATCGCATTATAGGCGTTTCTGCGTGGCAGGTTGGCTCGACAATCGATCACTATAAGTATCTTGCCGCTCTGGTGCAGCCAACTCCTAAATGATACCAGCGATTCAGCAGCAAGCCTTTCAAGGCATTGTTCGTAATCTGACTGGGTGGCTGACGATATGGGCGGATCAGGACGCTCCTCAGCCGCAAAAGCCATTCATTGTCCTCCGTGTAATTTCGCGCCACGGGCCTGACTATGCGGAATATATGGAAGTTGGCGAGGATGGGCTCCAGCAAGTCCGCGAGCATGTTTATGCTACTGTTGAAGTTCAGGGCTTCGGCGAGGCGTCTTTCACGAAGCTAGAAGAGCTTCGGCAAAAGCTAAAGTGGTATACGACTAAAGACGCTTGTTATTTAGCTAATATAGCAATTTGCGAGCGCAGCGTTGTTACAGATGTGTCTGCCCTTATGAGTCCTGCTGATTGGGAAGAAAGGGCGATGCTAGAAGTCGGGGTAGGATATCGCTACGACTCCCTCGATGACGTGAGCCTAATCGAGACAGTTAACATCGAAGCGGATATGTATCCGCATATAGCGGACACTATCGTGTTTCAGGTGGAGAAGCCATAAATGGCGAATATCGACCGGATAGTTAACGTCGCAATTGACCTGCGAACGTCAGCGATTAGGCAGCAGTCTTTCTCAGACATGCTTGTAATAGGCCCGCACGTTTTGTCTACGTCGCGGATTATGATCGTGACCAGCGGCGATGACTTGCTTGAGCTTGGGATGGCGGCGACGGATCCGATTTATCTGGCTGTCAATGACGCCTTCTCACAAATCCCGTGCGTCCCGCAAGTTTATGTAGGCCGTAGGCTTGTCGACTCTGTCACGGCATCAATTGACTCTTTTGCTCAGGGTTCGGTATATAGAATCAAGCTCGGATGGACAAGTAGCGGCACGGCGCGCTCATATACGGCGACGTATACCGCACCATCCGGGGCTAATGTCACGTCGGTTATTACCGGCATAGTAACCCAGATAGGGCTAAGCGGCGCTCCTGTGGCGGGGTCAAATTCTGGCGGAGCATTGCAAATTGCTTCGGACGGATCAGGCTCGGCGTTCACAGTGCTGCTAACTGGGCCGATGACTATGATCGGCATCAATTCGACGGAGCCTTGGGCAAACGCTTTGGCCGCATGCCGAGCGGAAGACAATACTTGGTATGGCATTGTTGCCAGCACGCGCATTCAGTCTTCCATCCTTTCCATCGCTGACTGGGCGGAGGCGAACGGCAAACTGTTCGTAACAGCTGTTGCCGAGAACGGTGCTGGAGACGCAACTAGCACTAGCGATACAGTCTCTATGATCAAGACTGGAGACTATTTCCGAACTGCCGCTTTCTATCACGGGTTCGCTGCAACTGACTTCCCTGATGCGGCGGAAATGTCGAAGAACTTCACGAAGTATCCAGGGCAGGACGACTGGGCCAACGTCACGCTATCAGGAATCACGGCGGATGGCCTAACTGAGACATTTTCCAGTGTGGTGCGGAATAAGAATGGCAACACATTCGAACCGTTCCGCAATTCCGTCTCTATGACGCAGGGCGGTAGGACTGGGGGCGGAGAGTGGATTGACGTCATCCGTTTCCGCGATTGGCTTGTTGAGCAGATTAAAGTGAATGTATTCACCCTCATGGTGGACAATCGCATTCCATATACCGACCACGGCATTCTGCTAATCGAGGCCCAAGTTAGGGCCGCTCTTGATCTTGGTGTTCGTCGCACAGGAATTGCCGAGGAAGAGCTTGATGATAAAGGCAAGGTCATTCCGTCTTATACAATAAGTGTCCCGCGTTCCGCCAACGTGCCTTTCAACGACAAAGCCAACCGCGTGTTGAACGACGTGACGTTCGTAGCCAGGCTCGCTGGCGCAATTCATGCCGTGAAGATCACCGGCACGCTGTCCTATAGCCTGTAGGGAGTGCTAGAAAATGGCAGCGCCCGGCCAAGCGGCCACATATGACCCGTCTGACATTCTACTCGTGGTCGCAAATATCCCGATTACCGGCTATGGAGACGGGACGTTTGTCAGGATCGAAGAGCAGTCCGACGGTATTACGTCCTATGTTGGGGCCGATAGCGAAGTTGCTAGGTCCATTAGTCCGGACCCTCGAGTTCGCATCACCGTTACCCTCATGCAGACCAGCACGTCCAATGACGTATTCACCGGGCTTTATGCGGCGGATAGATTGGGCAGCGGTTCGGCGACTTTCGCTTTGCTGCTGAAGGACCTTCGTGGCACGACGCTTTTTGCTAGTTCGCAGGCGTGGATTATGAAAATGGCCACGATTAACTTTGCGAAAACCGCCGATCAGCATCGCGAGTGGACGATCGAAGCGGTTCGCGTCGGCACGGCCATGTATGTTGTGGGTGGAACTCCTAGGTAAATATGGGAAAGTTTGACAAGCTTCATGCAAAAAACCATGAAGTAGTGATTGGTGAGAATACATTTTGGATTAAGAAATATGAGCCGTTTCTGGGAATTGAAATCCTAGGAACACTGCAGAAGTTCTTCCTGGCGCCAGCGTTGGCGGCGGCCGAAGTGGCAGACTCAAAAGGCCGCTCAGAGGCGGATTTGATGAGTATGCTAATTCAGAGCATTGAGAAAGTCTCAAAGTCCCTGGACGGGCAGACGCTTCGGGAACTGTTCAGATTGGTTATCCGAGAAGAGTGCGTCGCCATCGAGGGAGAGAACGAGAAGCCGATCAGGCTTACTGAGAGCGTCATTAACGGAGCGATGGACGTTAGCGATCTTATCCAGCTGTTCATCGAAGTTGTGACGGTAAATTACAAGCAGGTTTTTACCGACGCAATGAGCCGCATTGGGCAGGGCCTCTCGTCCAAGACGGCGAGCCTATCGGAACTCTCAGTGATGAATTAATATCTGAAATGGCGCTGTGGAGGCCGATCATGGCCAACATGTGCACGCTTGGAGAAATGAAGTCTGGCAGAATAACGCTGGATGACGTGCTAAAAATGAACAGTCTTTTAGACATGAAGGACGCGCTTTTGAAGAGAGAACATGACAAAGCGCGGACGCGGGAATAGACGGAAGTGGCCGTCGTCCGCGAGTTGGTCACGGTTCTTCGTTTTCAGAACGACAGAACTGGGATCGAGGAATACTCCAACGCTCTTTCAGGACTAAGAAAGCTCGCATTAGAGGCGTTTGCTTTCATAGGCAGCATCGAAGCTGTCCGAAAGGTAATGGAGCTTGCGGACGAGTGGAATACGGTAGCTGCCCGCGTCGGCATCGTCACTGAGAATGTAAAGGAGCAACAGCAAGTTCTCGACACCTTGCAGAAGCAAGTTGAAGAGACTGGCGCATCTTATGAGGGAATGGGCAATCTATTTGTGCAGATTGCTCAGAATAAGGACCAGATCGGGTATACCAATGCCCAGATCTTAGAGCTGACAGACTCAATATCTAAACTGCTGGCGATTTCTGGAGGCACGCGCGCAAGCCAGCAGCGAGCTATTATACAGATCGACCAAATGCTTGCTCTTGGCAAGGTGACGCGAGAGAATCTGCGGACCCTAGTTCAGGACTCGCCCGGGTTCGTCCAGTTCCTTGCTCAGCAATTCGGCGGACGCAAGCACTTTGACGAGCTGGTGCATGCTGGGTCAATTACGGCAAAGCAGCTTGTCGATGTTCTATCCGCTGGACGGGACGAAATAAATCGACGATACGCCCAGATGCCCACGACGTTCGAGCGGGCATTTGGAGAAATTAGAAATATGTGGGGGAGACTTATTAAGGATATCGGCGACGATAGCGGCGTCTGGGAAATGTTTGCTGACGGCGCCGTTGCCGCGAGTAGGGCCGTAATTACGGCCATTCGCAAAGTGTCAGATGCTGTTGGAGGATTTAATAACGTCCTAAAAATCCTTGGGATTTTGCTGCTGGCTCGCTTTGGGCCTGGTGGTCTAGTCCTGGCCATCCAAGGAATCTCAGCTTTGGCTGTGGCCATTCGCGATCTTGGCATCGCGGCTTTGGTATCCGCCAATCCGGTCTGGATTATCGGGCTAGCCGTGGCTGCTGCGGCCCTTGCAGCCGATGATCTGTATCACTGGATACGCGGCCTGCCGTCCATAATGGGCGACGTGATAGGGCCGGCGACGCAGTTCAGTTCGGTCTGGGCTCAAGTAGAAGAGGCAATTAAGGAACTAAAGGCTTCATGGCAGCGGTTGCTGGATGACTTTAGGCAGACGCCTGATAATAAATGGTCTGCCGCGCTGCTCAAGGCCCTAGACGACCTGCTGAATAAAATACCAGTTGTATCAGATGCGTGGCGTGAAGCCATCGAGTGGTTTAGCGATCCAAGAAAGTCCATCGGGGGCACGATTTCTGAGATTGAAGCCCTTATCCGGACGCTCAACGGGCTGCTGACTGTTCTTAACCAGCTGCTTCATCTGGACTTCAGCAGCGCGTTTAACACTCTGAGTCAGGGCGTCCACAAGATGCTCGACGCGACTCCGCTCGGGAAGCTCCGTGAGGAAATCGGCAGCTTTCTAAACAAGGGCGACGTTCAGGCTCCGAAGATTGCTCCGCCACGTCAAGGTCCTGGCATCGGGCCGGAGGAGTTGCCAGCGCAGCCGCAAAAGCAGGGCACGCTGACCCGCACCGGGCCGAAATACGCCTCGCTGTTCTCGGGTCTAGGCGCAGACTATGGCCCTCCTGGCCCGCTCGTCTCGCCATGGCGGGGCATGGGCACGCCTCGAACGGCGGCCAACGACGCTGGTGGATCTGCCAGCATCGTCCAGCACAACGACAATAAGATTAACATTTATGCGCCGGCGGCCGAGGCTAGTGACATTGCCGGGTCTGTGCGCGGCGCATTAGATCAGGCCACTGATGCTTCGGCTAGACGCCTTGGCCGGGCCGTTCCTCGCGCTGATGTTGGCGCTGGCTATTAATGGCTCTCGTGGATCTTATCTTCAACGCGAGCCAAATCGCAGGATTCTCCAGCATCGGCGCGCTGACGCTGGATGCGGTGGTTTCCGAGACGATATCGCTGGCCAGCAACGCAACGCAATATCCGGTAGAGGAGGGCCTTCCGGTTAGTGATGCTATACTGCAGCAATCGCCACGGCTTAGGCTAGAAGGCATCATAACGAATGCGGATGTCTCGCTAATCGATAATCTGATTATCGGCGGCGCGATCGGCTCTGGGGCTAGTAAGCAGCAAACATGCCTCGATGTTCTGACCAGCATTTACAACGAGCATGTGCCGATCATCATAACGACAGGAATTGCTCAATACACCGATTTCGCTATGACGAGCTGTGATATGTCGCGCGACAATCGCGAGCGCGGGACTCTTTCGGTCAGAGCCGAGTTTGTGAAAATCCGGAAGGTGGCCCTCAAAGAGGGAGACGTTCCGCCGGAACAAGCTCAGCCAGAGGCGAAGGGCCGCGCAGGTCCGACAAAGGCTCCTTCTACGGCCTCTCCTGCTCAATCAAAACAAAGCGCCTCACAAGCCAATCCGGCACAAAGCGCTAGTATAGGCAAGTCTATAAAGGACTACGGAGCGAGTTTCTTCGGCAAATGATCGCTCTTCCAATTCCCGATCAGAATGACAGCCTGACAGAAATAACCCTCGATGATGTGGTCTACTTTCTACATCTAGCGTGGAATTCTCAGGCTGAGTCATGGACATTCGGATTTGAGGACGCTGGCAACGTGCTGCTGCTAGACGGAATTCCAATTGTCCCAAATGCGCCTCTGATGACTCGGTTTGCGCTGGCTGATTTGCCGCAGGGCGAGCTGATAGCTCTAGCTCAGGATCAGAAGGACTCGATTGGATATGATGACCTGGTCGGCGGCAAGGTAAAGCTCTTCTACGTCTCGCAAGACGAATTGGAAGACATTCTAACCGAAAATGCTGTTTGACCGTGTATATAAACTGGTCTTTGGGCAAGGCGGAAGCCAAGGCAAGCAGGTTACGAACGTCGGTGAAAATGGCTCTAGTGTTGCCGAAGCCCTCCGCGTTACGTTCCAGATCGAAAAAAGTGCGAGCGAGCATCCGAACCGTAGCCAAATCACGATTTATAACTTGGGACCAGAGACCAGGGCATTCGCGGAGAAGCCTGATCTAAGGTGCGAGTTTTCGGCCGGATATGCCGAGGATCGTGGACCGCTGCTGCTGTTCAGCGGGGATATAACTTTTGCCTACAGCGTGTTTACAGAAACCGCAGATGTGGCAACCACGCTAGAGCTAGGCGAAGGCGCAAAGTCAATCAGGGACTCGATGGTGACGATAGGCCTCGGCAAGGGAGCGAAGTCGAGTCAGGTCATTCAGAAGGCGGCTGACGCGTTGGGTATGCCTGTGAATATGCCGCAAGGTTCGCAAGACTGGACTTGGCAACATGGATTTGCTTACACTGGACCGGCAAGAAACGCTCTACATAGAGCGACGCAGGCTTCCGGATTGGAATGGTCCATCCAGAACAACGCCATCCAAGTTGTGCCTATTGGCGGGTCCACTAATAGGCAGGCTGTTGTTCTATCGTCCGACTCTGGGCTTATTCATTTCCCGCATCGCATACGCAAGGGCCAGCAAGAGGCAGCGGATGTTGATGACAAGTCCGCTGTATCGCCTCCGGTTCGCAAGACTATTGTCTCAGCGAAAAAGCATAAATATAGCGGATGGAAGCTGAAGTGCTTGCTTATCCCTACGATCTTGCCGCGCGATCAGGTGAAGTTGCAAAGCCGGTTTATCGAGGGTGTGTTTACTGTTGATGAAGTCAGGCACTATGGAGACAGCTCTTCTGGTGACTGGATTACCGAGTTAAGTGTGTTGTCGTCCGACGACTTCGAACAACGTGACGTAGAGCGCCGAACAAATACTTCGAAGAAGAAGCGTAGCGAAAGCCACATATCCGAATGATGTCGGATGAAGAAATTTCCGCGATCCGAAACTTGATCGAGGCGCACGTAGGGGAAATAAATACGTCTATGCCTGGCGTGATTGTCTCCTACGATCCTCAGACGCGGTTTGCAGTAGTTCGTCCAGCGGTGCAGAGGGCTTTGACTGACGGGCGGTCGCTAGATCAGCCGGAAATAATCGACGTTCCTGTGGTGTTTCCGACCGGCGGCGGCTTCACGATGACGCATCCTATTAAGGCCGGTGATGGCGTAGTGCTGCACTTTTCTCAGCGGTCGATGGACGCCTGGATGGAAAAGGGCGATCCGATCCTTGATGATCCTAGGATGCATGATCTGACGGATTGTTATGCTACGCCGGGACTTAATCACTCCGGAGCGACTGTCGCAGCGCATCCTACGGACGTAGTGATGAGCTTCGGTGGCGCGACGGTATCAATAAACCCTGGAGGGGACATCACCTTCACAGCTAAAGGTAAGCTGACTATTAACGCGCCTGGCGGCATTACGCTCAATGGCGACACGAATGCGCCAAATAACTTCATCAGGTCTCAGAATGTCACACTGCACACGCATCGTCATTCCGGCGTGCAGCCTGGCGCCGGTCAGACACTAACTCCGGTTCCTGGGACTTAATCATGAGTGCCACGAGCTCTCCAAATGTAGCTGGACACGTCTTTGGTGCTGGGGATCGTTGTATTCACTGCCTTCGTAACCGCTTCGCCTGCGCGGCCGATCTTGTTTGGGGCTGCTGCACCGGCAGAACAACTAGCTTCGAGCGAGAGCAGTTGGAGAAAATCCAGGAGGCATGTAGCGCGGCGACAGTTCTTATCGCTTCAGGGCGCGGCATGGGATCAATCGATCCACCTAAGGATCCAGACGTTTGGCGCTAGATATCGCCGTAGGACGCAAGTCGCACGATCTCGTCTTCGAGAACGGAGACCTAATCCTGATCGATGGAGCGGAGCGAGTCTACCAGCAGATCAAGATTACCCTGCTCACTTTCCTAGGCGAGTGGTTTCTCGACACGACGTTCGGCATTCCATATTTCGAACAGATCTTCGGCAAGGTTGGCAGGTCGTCCACAATCGAGAACATCTTTCGGGCCAAGATCTCTGAAGTTCCGGATGTGACAAGTATTCCGTCCCTTACTGTGTCGCTTGATAACGCGACGCGCATCTGCACGGTTCAGTTCAACGCTATGACCGAATTTGGCCTTATTAACAGATCGGTTGTGTTGAGTGGCTGACTTCGGCGTTACGCCAGCCGGGTTCACAAAGATGCGGTTGCCAGAGTGCATTTTGGCAATGTCGCAGGCTTTGCAGAACGCCTTCGGCGACATTCAAACTGGCCCGAATGCCGTCTTCGGGCTGGTGCTAGGCATCATCGGTGACGCGCAGGCGGTGCAGTGGGAGCACATGGAGGGCGTCTATGGCTCCATGTATCCGCCCACGGCTGTGGGGGCGGCGCTGGATCTGGCGGTGTCCTTCTCCGGCGTGAAGCGGCTTCCTGAGCAGAAGGGCCGCGTGACTGGCGCGCTATACGGCACTGAAGGCACGGTGGTCCCTGATAGAACAGTGGTCCGAGTAGCTGGCACGCAGAATGCCATGCAGCTGGTCGGTAACACCACGATCACTGCCTCTGAGGCCTATGACGTCACCTTGACCCCAGTCGCGGCGGACAATGCCACTTACAGGGTCACCATAGAGGGCTCGGCCTACACTTATATATCTGGCACCGGGTCGACCGTGACGACGATCGCCAGCCAGCTGGCCACCAAGCTTCTCGCCTCCGGCCTGACGGTAATCACTACCACTTCTACTGTGCAGCTGCTCGGGCCCGGTGGCGCGTCCTTCACGATCACCGCCACGCCGAATATCGCCATCTCAAAGATTGGATCGGTCGGCTATTTCGAGGCGCAGCAAGCCGGAGCGTTCGATATCCCGGCCGGGTCGCTGACCGACCTGGTCACACGGACTTCCGGCCTCGATCGCGTCAGCAATGACTATCCTGGTTCTCCAGGGCGCTTGCGCGAGACCGATGCGGAGCTTCGCCTTCGCTACAAGAATGGGGTGTTCCAACTCGGCGCTGGGACGATGCCAGCCATCCGGGCCAACCTGCTGGCCAACGTCCCTGGTGTCACGGCGGCAGTAGTTCTGGCGAACGAGACGAACTCTACCGACTCCGCCGGCCGACCGCCGCATTGCATCGAATGCGTGGTGAAGGGCGGCCTGGACGTTGATGTGGCGAAAGAGCTCTTTCGGATTAAGGCCGCTGGAATAGACACATTCGGCACGTCTAGCCAGGTGGTGCTAGATAGCGAGAATATCTCGCATACCACCAGATTCTCTCGTCCGCAGCAAGTCTACGTTTGGGTTAAGGCCGTTACGACGCTGCTGAGCGAAGAAGAGTTTCCGGCTACTGGTCTAACTGTAATCCAGCGAGCAATAGTGACCACCGGCAACTCATTGGATATCGGCCAGGATGTGGTTATTCAGCGGTTTCTTGGCCCAATCTATTCTTCCACGACAGGCCTGGCGAATGTCGTGATCACGATGGCTTCTAGCACAAATCCAGCCACAGTTCCGACTTCTGGAACTTACACGGCCGCTAACATTTCGATCCTGCCAACGCAAGAGGCGGTATTCGACTTGTCAAGAGTATCTGTCACCTAATGGCTCTCACGCTTGATACGGATTTTGCCCAACAGGCTTGGGACAGGTTCCTTGGCCAGTTCCATGGCAAGCCAAGACTAGAGGCCTTCGTCAAGGCGCTATTCCCGCCTTACGATGCGGCCGAGAAGGCGCTGCATGCTATGATGTTCGCACGCGGCCTAGATACGGCCCAGGGCGCGCAGCTAGATGGCATCGGGACAATCGTCGGACAGACGCGCACGATCGCGAAGTCCATCTTCATTTCTTTCTTTGGCTTCCAGGGCCAAGCTGCTGCCAAGGGCTTCGGCAAGGCGCCGATGTATCGCCATGGAGAGCAGTTCGCAGACTCGGTTTTGCTCGATGATGCCAACTATCGAGTAATGCTGAAGCTCAAAATTGCCCTCAACAATGGGCATGGGACGGCAGAAGAAATTATCGCTGCCTGTAAGGCCATCTTCGGCACGGCGCGGGTTATTCTCAAGGACATGGGAAACGCCACCGTTTTCGTGTTCGTGGGCAGAATACTAACGGTCAACGACGTGCTATTCTCCGACGCTAAGGCCTTTATACCTAAAGCGGCCGGCGTAACTGTGCTTATGTCGGAATATGATCCGACGCGAGTATTCGGCTTTTCCAACCAAGGCTACCTTGGATTTGGCAAAGGGATTATGGCCCGCCTTATTCCGGATGTAACTCCATGACAGACGGCTTCCAGAGATTTAACAAAACCTGGGCGACGAACGGCACTGTTATTGCCGCGACGGATTCGCAGGCTAATCAGGGCTGGGCCTATATCGGTGAGACTCCTCCATCAGTTGAGCAATTCAACTGGGTGCAGCAAAATCTCGATGTAAAGGATAACTGGCTTTACGCTCAGATCGCGAACGTCATCACGGCCGCTAATGCCACGGTGACTGAATCTGCCATTACCGGCCTTCGCGATGCTCTGCTGACTTACTGGACGCAGGCCGGAACCGGCATCGGACAGCAGGCCGGACACAACATCAAGATCGGATGGACCGGCGCTGGCAAGCTGACAGCCACAGTAGACACGACTGATCTTGGGCCTCTGGCTTTAGAATCATGGGTTACGACAGCCATTTCTACGATTTCCGCTGGCGGATCCTCAAACTATAACGATTTGCTCGCGCGCATAAATGCGGAGATAAATAATAGGACCAATGGAGACAACACTCTTAATGCCAGCATTATCGCCGTCAATAATGATAGGCTTTCAGCGGAGTCGAGGCTCAGGTCTGATTTAGATTCCGAATTTTCTAATAGAGCTAACGGAGACGCTAGCCTTGTAGCACAGATTTCCGCTGAGGCAACGACTCGCTTTCAGCAAGACACGATCATAAACAATAGCCTGGCGTCATTCGAGCAGCAATTTCAGTCCTTTGATAATCGCTACGCTTTTCCGGGCGGCCTCTGGCTAGAGTTTTTCGACGTCTCAATTCCGGCTGGGCAGACGCAGGCTGTTATCAACCTGCCAGTCAGTCTTACCGTGTGGTGGGCGGTCGCTCTCGACGTAAATGCTGGCTGTTTTCCATATGCCATTGCCCGTCTAAACCCGTCTCAAATGAGGGTTTTTGCCCCTCAATATGTCGTTTCTGGCCCTTCAGCAAACATCACCAGAGGGGATGCTGGGATGATGATAATCGTGGTCGGGAAGAACTAAATGACATTCTTCTTCAGCCCATCTACGCATGGTTTTTACCATAGCGATTATGGGCAGCGGCCTCCGGCCGACGTGATTGAAATTAGCGATAAGGAACACGCCCGCTTACTGCAAGCCAATCGAAATGGCGAAGGGAGAATTGTTCCTGGAGATGACGGTCGCCCTATTTTAGTCGCTCAGGACCAGCCGATTTTCGGAGAAGTCGTCAAGCGAAAGGCGTCTAAGGCCGAGTTTCTCCGCCGCTTTACCGAGGCAGAGCAGATATCTCTGGCCGAAGCGCGCATGAAAAGTCCTCAGCTATGGCTGCTGTGGGAGCACGCAACAGGCGAGATTGACGTTGATTTGTCAGGATCTGACGTGCGAACTCTCATGGATGAATTGGTTCGGATGTGCGTGCTTACGCAGGCCCGAGCGAATGAGATTATCGCATGATCCCCGGCGAAGTTGTAATATCGGTTTCCGATCCGACTAGCCTTTGGCTTCGTGTCTCTGATCCTTCTCCGGTGATTGCCGGGACAGTGGTGCATCGTCGTCTTGATGATGGGACGATTTGCAATGTCGGGACGGGCGGAACACTAGCCGGAATAGCAGCGGCAAATTCCGAGAAGACCATTTTTACCGACGGCGATTACGTTCAGGTCATGACGCGAGGCCGGATTTGGTGTCTAGCGGCTGCTGGCGGTTCTATAGATAACGGCAAGCAGGTTCAGTATACTGGCGAGGGAAGAGTTGCCGTCCAGGGAGACGACACGTTTTACAACGCCCGTTTCGCCGACGTTCCTCAGGCCTACGGGCCGGATCTTATAGCGCTGGTGGATATTAGCGAAGTCATTTCAGCATTCGGAGGCGGCATCGGCTCTACTGAGACGATCACGACTCTGACTACAGGTGATGGCGACCAAATTACCGTCACCGTTGATGGCGTAGATTTTGATCTGGCCATTGGCTAACAGCTTATAACGCCGGGATACGCCAAAAGAAATGGCTACAGCAACCCTAAGCGGACTCCCGCTGCGTCTTCCTTCACGCAGCACGCGCATCATCACCAGTGATGGCGGTGGCGGCAATCTGTCGCTTACTGGCCTCTTTAATCTTATTCAGCTTACAGACTTCCTAGTTACGGCCGGCGCAGACATCGGCGCGGTGCCGACTTGGAATGGCTCGACCTTCAATCTTATGCTTCCGCCGTCCGGCGGCGGTGGCGGCGGCGGGGGAGCTGTCCCGCGATTCCGGATCGGCATCGCGGCTCCCTCAGACGCGCTCGGGACCGATGGCGATCTCTATATCAATGCTTCTACGTCCGACGTGTATGGACCCAAGGCCAGCGGCATTTGGGGCGGAATTTCCGCCAATATCAGAGGCTTGCAGGGGCCTCAAGGCATTGCCGGGGCCGCCGGTGCTGCAGGGGCTCCGGGCACTCCAGGGACCGTTATGCGGGCCGCCGCCGGCGTCCCTAGCAACATCCTCGGCATCAACGGCGACTTCTATATCAACACCACCAATGGTGACTTCTACACTAAAGCGTCCGGCTCCTACACGGTTACGCTTAATATTAAAGGGCCACAGGGTGCGACTGGCATCCAGGGTGCAACTGGCGCTGCTGGTGCGCCCGGCTCTCAAATCCTGGTCGGCACGGCTGCGCCGCTCTCGAGCCAGGGCAATAATGGCGACCTGTTCGTCAATACGACAACCGGTCAGCTTTACACCAAGGCCAGCGGGGCTTGGACCCCGAACGGGGCGATTACCGGACCCCAGGGCGTTCAAGGCCCTACTGGCACGGCTGGTGCCGCTTTCCTCTCAGGCGTCGGCGTGCCGTCTTCTGGCACCGGCAACAATGGCGATACGTATCTAAATACATCCAACGGAGATGTTTATCGCAAAATCTCAGGTTCGTGGGGCGCTCCCACAGGTAATCTAAAGGGTCCAACTGGAACCGTCCCCTCTCTAGCCGCAAAGAATCTTTATGGCAACGCGACCAGCAGCGTAGCTTCCGCCGGCCCCATTCCCCTCGCTTCCACACTAGACTTTATCGGCGGAGCGCTCGGAATCAAGCCTGGAGCGACTATTCCTCTTGATGCATCGTCTACGCGGACTATTAGCTGGGACGCTACGACCGGCAATACATTTATTAATACGCCGACCGGACCTGGCGTTGTCCAGATCGACGATGACGGCAATCTTTACGCGAATTCTCTCAACGACAATAACGCTATATTCGCTTCGCTCGGAGGCGAAGGCCAATGGATCACGTCTCGCGGACCCAATTCTGCACCGGCTTGGTATGAACCGCCATTTATCGACGCCAACAATCCGCAGTTCAGGACAGTTGGAGGCGGGGTCGCGGATGATCGCCTCTCTCTCCAGTCTGCTTTGGACTCGGTGCCAGATGAAGGCGGAGTTGTTCAGTTCTCTGGCTTATATGCCATCAGCGGGCCGCTTCTCATAAAATCGAAGACCACGGCAATCTTTTGGGGCTCGTCCTTTATCCCGCATCCATCCTGGCCTGTTCCCAGCAGTTCTGACCCGCTAGTCACGCCCGGATACTGCTTTCTCACAAACAGAAATTACCTAGCCAGCGCCGTAACCGACCAAGATATTTATATAATCGGCTTTATGTGCGACTGGAAGACGCTCACCGACGTTCGCGGACCACAGAACGGCGCACATGGCATCCGTCTGCGGAGGGTTTTGGGCGGCGTCGTGGAGCACTCTGTCATTAGGGGTGGCGGAGTAGGAACATCTCTCTATGGATGCACTGGTGGACTAGTGACTTTCTGCGCGCTGATCAATCAGACCCTGCATAATGCAGCTATATACGAGGGATCGAATAACTGCGGCATCACCAATTCCAGAATCGTTATGTCGAATTCATCCGGAGCAAACGGGATCTATTTTACGGCAACAGACTCCAGAAGCGGCGTTGGTTTCTCTGGCGTGAAACTTAACGCCGTCAACAATAGCATCACCGGGCCGACCGGAGCTTCTGCGAATGCCGTTGGATCTGCCATCAAGTTCGACGCTGGGGCCGGCTGCACTCTCATTGCTGGTAGTGCAAACATCAACCTGATCGATGGCCAGGGCGCTATGACGAATGGGATTAACGTCACTGCGAATGGAACGTCATCCCGCATCGTGCTCGGTCAGAACAGGACGCTAGGAATAAGCCGCACGACCGGTAAGGATATCCTAGCCACGATGAACGACTCTCAAGTTCTTTTTAACCCGACAGATGCTAGCAGCCTCACGGCCGCCCTTTCTGTCACCGGATCACGGAATACGGTTTGGAGTATTGATCCGGCTACTGGCGATACAGTTTGTGCTGGCGCAATTCGGGCTAGCAACGTCACATAAATCTTGGCCCCGAAGGGCCATAGACTAACCCAATCAGGAAAATCTTAATATGCCCATTCCTCCGCGCAAGTTCGTGGCATGGGTCGTGTCCAGCACGACCGTCCCTGTGATGATCCACATTGAACAGCTCTCTTCGGTGCAGGTTGGATCTGTCATTCAGCTGGGCGGCACGTGGGACACGCAGAAGCCGTCCGTTCTTGAATATTCGATTGACGGCGGCCAGAGTTGGACAGCAATCCCAGATCTGAATGTAGATGACTTCGGCAACTGGAGCGGCTCCGGTCCTACTGGCACTTCGGTCGGCTTGTTGAATATAACAGTCAGAGACCGCTCTCATCCTGCATCCTCGGACACAACCAGCGTCTCGGTGGTTTCTGCCACTGAAAGCATCACTCTGGACAACATCGCGGCCAATGTGCGCGTAGGATCACAGCTGGCCCTAAGTGGCAGGTGGCTGGGAAGCAGTCCTCCGACCGGGCTGGAATATCTTACGGACGATGATCCTCAGAATTGGTTCGGCGCCAGTAATGCGGTTTTCAATGCCAATGGGACGTGGCAAGCCATAGGCCCTACCCCAGGAACACTAGGCGCTTTATCCGTCCAAGTTAGGCGCGCGGATCATCCGAGCACGGTTTCAAACAGCATAACAGTTAACGTTGTCTTTGCAGATACGCTGACGCTAAATCCGCCGGTTCAAACTATTCTTGGTGACGCCGCCCAGCTCAGTGGCTCCTGGACTGGCACGAAGCCATCGACCCTTACCTACAGCACTGATGGCGGCGGCACCTATCCGAACACTGTCGGATCGCTTCAGACGACCGACAACGGGGATGGCTCAGGTAATTGGAACGGCACTGGGCCTACGCCAAGTGTGGTAGGCACGTCGAATATTCGGGTCAGAAACCCAGCCCTGACAAGCGTCGCGTCGGCAAATCAGACTATAACGACTGTTGCAGAAATTCTGACTCTCCATACGCCGGTTCAGGTAACTGTAGGCAATCCATTTGCTCTAGTCGGATCGTGGCAAAACCGCAAGCCGGCAAATCTAGATTACAGCATCAATTCCGGAGGAACTTGGACGGCATTCACCGCGACCATCAATGACAATGGCTCATGGAGTGGCACGGGCCCCACTCCAGGTTCGGCTGGAACCACCGCTATTATGGTGCGGGACCGTGGGCATACAAACGTGCAGTCCACGCCGGTCAATGGCGTGGCCGTCGCGTCTCAGACAGCTACGATCACTATAGACCCTCCAGCGGTAGTCTCGATAAATGTCGCCGCCCCACTGACCGGCACGTGGACCTTGAACAGGCCCACGGCGATGGAGTTTTCCATCAATGCCGGATCCAGTTGGTCCACTGTCACCGGCTTCTCGTCCACGGGGACCGGTAGTGGCACCTGGGCTGGAAATGGTCCCACCCAAACCAGCGCCGGATCCGTCCAGGTTCGCGTGCGCGATGCCAATGCAACTTCGGTTGTTTCTGTCGATGCTACGGTTACAGCAACCGCCACGTCTACCATTACCCTGGATGCTCCCGCGACGATCCAGGTTGGCACTCCAGAATCCTTCACGGGAACTTGGTCAGGGAATAAGCCGACAGCCATTGACTGGTCGGCTCTTACCACCACTCCACCAACCTGGGTTGCGCTTACCAGCCCGAATATCAAGGCCGACGGGACTTGGTCCTCGGTTGGGCCAACGCCGAACAATGCTTATCTGCATAACTTTCAGGTCCGCGACCACAATAATCCGACCGTAGTTTCGCCGATTGTGCAGGGCAATGTCGTCAGTGGAGAAATTCTGACGCTTAGCTCTCCGACAACCGTTGCGGCCAGCACGCCGTGGACGATTACCGGGACGTGGCAAAACGTCGCTCCTACCGGCATTCAATATTCCTTCAACAACTTCTCCACGGTCACATCCGCGACCGGATTTTCGACGACGACTGATGCGGGCGGCGCCACGGGGACCTGGACGGCTACTGTCTCTGGGCAAACCGCAGGAAGCTACAATCTTGTGGTTCAGGACAGCGGGAATACGAAGGCTCGGGTTACTACGCCGATTATAGTTACTGTTGGCACTCCACAAGCATCCATCACCCTGGATCCAATTTCCAGCGTCGTTCAGGGCAATGCTTTCTCGCTCACCGGGAAATACACTCTTACCCAGCCCACGGCAGCACAATATACGCTCGACGGCGGCCTGACCTGGGCTACTGTCACTGGATTCAGTTCTGGCAGCGGAAATTGGCAAGGCACCGGACCAACTCCTAGCTCGGCTGGCACGAGCACTATTCAGGTCCGGGACACTAACAATCCGAACACGAAATCCAATACGCAGAATGCCGTCGCCACTGCTACGCCGCCTCCGGCATCTCTGACTCTAAATCCGCCTCCTGCGCTAACGGCTGGCGGCACAGTCTCCCTGTCCGGTAACTGGATTACGACGAAGCCTACGGCGATGGATTACTCCATCGATAACAAGGCGACGTGGGTTGGGATCACTTCATTCAGCACATCCGGGACAACCGGCAGCGGCCAGTGGTTCGGCAATGGCCCAACGACTAGCGCGGCAGGGACGCTTTCTATCTATGTCCGCGACCGAAACGCGGCCACCGTTCAGGCTGGCCCGGCTAGCGTAACAGTCAGTTCTTCTGGCGGCACTACGGGAACGCTGGCCATTCGCGTAAACGCCATGATTGCGGGAATTGGCGTCAATACGCACGGATACTCTGGCATCTATAACGGCAATAATGCCGTGAACACGATCGCTGCCATGCAATACATGGGAATAGCGACCTATAGAGACGGTGCTGGATATTATCCGTCCGGCGCGCAGACCGCCCTTAACAATGCTGGAATACGCCCCTGCTTCTATCCGCATACGACCGGCAATGACGCAAAAGGTCGCTATGGCCTGTGTGATCCAATCCCCCAACAGATCGCCTATGCGAAGCAGAACAATGCGGTAGCCTTTGAGGGGGCAAACGAGATCAATTTCTGGCCGATCAGGTTCGTCGACAAAAACGGCGTAACTCTCAGCGACAATTATTACGGATATAGCGGGCCATATCTGTCTGAGCCTGCCTCGCCGGTTTATATGAAGGAACTTCACGACGGACGTGCGGCAGATCCAGCAGCTCAGAAAATAGCAATTTATAACTGCACACTGGGCACGGCGGCAACAACCGCTTGGAACTTGCTGCGGGACTCTGCCGGGCCGAACTGGAACTGGATTGACCGAGCTGACTATGCCAATACTCATAATTATAGCAATGGCGTTCCGCTAGAGTCGTCCCTTCCCGATCACGTATCTACAGACCAGTTAAGCTATCTTAACTATGCTAAGTCTAAGGGTAGGATTGTCATGCCTAACCCTATAGGAGATGTTACTACTGAATTCGGATACGACTCCTTCGTCGTTACTAATAACACAGCGATAGCCAAGCTTGTTTGGACGAACATAGTTACGCAGTTCTACTATGGCTATCATGCCATGTATATTTATGACTTGTTCGATGAAGGATCAAGCCAGGGACTTGGATTTGGCTGCTTCCTGAGGGACACTGTAACTCCAAAGCCAATCGCCACTGTTATCAGAAACTTCACGACCATCGTGAAGGACAATGGCCCTCAAACATTTACGCCTGGCCGATTGAATTTCTCCTTCGTGAATATGCCAACCGGAATGGTCGGTGCCGGTCAAGGAAAGGCATTTCTCACGCAGCATAGCAGCGGCGCGTTTTACCTATTCCCATGGGTCAGTCTTAATGTCTGGACTGGATCTTCCCTGGTAAACAACCCGCCAAAGACGGTCACGTTAAAACTGACGACCCCGGCTGTGTGCACGACCTATGATCCAATGGTCGGAACTTCTGTCGTCAACACCAGCGGGACCGCTACCACTAGCTACGACTTTGCCCTGAGCGACACGCCTCTGATTATCAAAGTCGGGTAAATGACGACAAAGCCGCTAAGCCAAGTCACAACCGGGACTGCTACTCGCTCGACTCAGCTTCTCGCTGCGGATAGCGGCGGGCGCCTTGCGGCTTTGACTCAAATCTTCGGTCTGCTAAAGATCGAAGACTTCTTGCCTACGTCCGGAGGCACCCCGGCTGGCGCAGTCCCAATGTATAACGGGACGACGTTTGTCCTTGGCGTGCCTAGCATGGCTCCCGGCGGCGTCACCGGCCAGCTCCAAATAAACAACAATGGCTCATTCGCGGGCATAAGCTTTGGAACCGGCGCAAATACGGTAGCCGCCGGGAACGACTCCAGGATAATTGGAGCACTTCAGAAATCTAGCAATCTTAGCGATATCGCCAGCCCCGTCGCGGCGCGTGGCAATTTGGCGCTTGGGTCCATCGCGACTAAGGACGTTCCCTCTTCCGGCATCGTGCAATCTGATGGCACGAATCTGGGCAACGTCTTTATCGGCACCGGACTGGCCTATTCCGGAGGCGAGCTAGCGTGCACCGTCTCGCTCACGCCAGCCGGGGCCAATGGCCAAATTCAGATCAACAACAACGGGTCATTTGGCGGCATCAGCATCGGATCTGGGGCCGGGACGCTGGCCGCGGGCAATGACGTTCGCCTGGTTGGCGCACTCCAAGCGTCTAGCAATCTAAGCGATCTAGGAAATGTTGCGACTGCGCGGAGCAATCTTCAGCTAGGCTCTGTTGCCCTCAAGGCGATGCCGGCGGCAGGTGTCGTCTACACGGACGGGGCGACATTCTCTCCTCTGACGGTCAGCACTGGCCTTTCGCTGGTCGGCGGGACTCTTAGCTGCACCATCACGCAAGTTGCCCCTGCAGGAACGTCTGGCCAGATCCAAACCAATAACGGCGGCGTGTTTGGCGCTATTAGCGTCGGCACCGCCAGTGGCACGATCGCCGCGGGCAATGACAGCCGCTTGGTTGGCGCGCTGCAAGCTTCGAACAATCTCACCGACGTTCAGGATGCCGCGCTTTCTCGCTCGCATCTTGGCTGCGGGACGATGGCCACTCAAGCCGTCCCATCCTTGGGCATCGTGCGGAGTGACGGCACAAATATCGGCATCGTCACTATCGGCGATGGCCTAACGTTTTCCGGCTCGCGCCTGGACTGCACTGTGACTGGCGGTGGCGGCGGGAGCACAAGCCCAGGCGGCACTAATGGCCAGATTCAGTATAATAACTCTGGCGCATTTGGCGGCATCAGCGTCGGCACTACCGCCGGAACGCTCGCCGCCGGAGACGACTCACGCATTACCGGCGCCGCGCAGAAAGCAAATAATCTTAGCGATCTTGCTAGCGCTGCTACAGCTCGGACAAATCTCGCTCTTGGCACATTCGCGACCAAGGATGTTCCTACAGTTGGTGTCGTCTACACTAACGGAACGACCGTGTCCTCTATCACCGTATCCGGTGACGGGGTTATTAATAGTTCCGGCGTGCTCAGTGTTACAAAAACGAATGGATCGTCTTTTGTCGCCAGCGCCACGACAGACACCACCAACGCTTCGAACATAAGTAGCGGCACGCTTTCCGCGGCGCGACTTCCTAATCCTTCTTCGACTACGCTCGGCGGCATTCAGTCCGTGACCGCCGCATCAAATCAGTGGGTCGACTCTATATCGACGTCTGGCGTTCCGCATCTTTCGCAGCCAGATTTCAGCAATCTATCCGGCATGGCGGCTGCTGCCCAATTGCCGATCGCAACCGACGCGACACTAGGTGCGGTCAAAGTCGGGACAGGCCTCGCCATCAGTGGCGCCGGCGTCCTCTCGGCGACTGGAACTGGAACTGCCGAGCCGGCTGGCACGAGCGGCCAAATCCAGATCAATGACTCTGGCGCGATGGCCGGAATCACCATCGGCGGCGACGCGACGCTCGACACGGCGACCGGCGAGCTGACGGTCACTAGCACAAACGGTGCGGACTTCGCTGCTTCAGCGATTGTAGACACGACCGATGCCTCGAACATAGGCAGCGGGACCCTGCCCGCTGGACGGCTGCCCAATCCATCCGCAACCACGCTGGGCGGGGTGCAAAGTAAGGCGGCGGCGTCCAACCAGTTTCTTACCGCTATCTCGACGTCTGGTGTTGTCTCGGCGGCTCGTCCAGATTTCACGGACATCGCTGGTAGCGTCGATCCAAGTCAATTGCCAGCCCCGTCCGCCACGACACTGGGCGGGGTGCAATCCAAAACTGCTGTAACCAACCAATTCCTGACTTCTATTTCTACCGCTGGCGTTCCGGCTTCCGCGCAGCCAACCTTCAGCAACATCTCCGGGACTGTCGCCGCATCACAGATTCCGGTGCCGTCGACCACCACTCTCGGTGGCGTGCAGGCTATTGCCTCTGTCAGTCATAAGTGGATCAACTCGATTGGCTCAGACGGCGCTCCGACGCTGACTCAGCCGGCTTTTTCTGACATCAGCGGCACGGCAGCGGATAGCCAGCTTCCCATCGCTACGGCGGTCGCGCTCGGCGCGATTAAAGTCGGCACTCAGCTGTCCATTAATTCCGGCACTGGCGTCCTGTCTGTAACGGCAGCTGGAACCAGCGGGCAAGTTCAGATCAATAGTTCTGGCGCGCTAGCTGGAGTCACGGTTGGTGGAGACGGCACCTTAGCCAGCGACGGCACTCTTGCAGTAACAAAAACTGGGGGGGTTTCATTCGCTGCGTCAGCTACGACCGATGCCACGAATGCCTCGAACATTAGCTCTGGGACTCTTCCTGCTGGCCGACTTCCAGCTCCGAGCGCATCGACTCTTGGCGGCGTGCAATCAAAGGCCGCCGCCAGCAACCAATTCCTAACGTCTATTTCGACGGCCGGCGTCCCTGCATCAGCACAGCCGGCCTTTACGGATATTTCCGGCACGGTAGCTGCGAGCCAACTGCCGAATCCGTCCGCCACATCGTTAGGCGGCGTGCAGTCATTTGGGGCTGTAACCAATCAGTTTCTCACGTCTGTTTCTACATCAGGCGTGATATCTGCGGCGCAGCCTTCGTTCTCAAACATCTCTGGCACAGTTGCGGCTAGCCAGCTTCCAAATCCGTCTGCCAGCACTTTGGGCGGCACTCAGTCCAAGGCAGCGACAACTCATCAATTTCTGACGGCCATTTCGACCAGCGGTGTGGTCTCCTCGGCGCAGCCTGACTTTTCCGACCTAAGCGGAACCGCCTCGGCGTCACAACTGCCAACGCCGACCGCATCGACTCTCGGCGGCGTAATGTCGCTAGCGTCGTCGTCCAACCAGTGGATTGATTCTATCGGGACAGACGGCATCCCGACAAAAAGCCAGCCTGCGTTCTCGAATATATCAGGCACGGTCGCTGCATCTCAGCTGCCAAATCCATCGAGTTCGACTCTGGGCGGTGTGCAGTCTAAGGCTGCCGTCTCGAATCAGTTCTTGACGTCCATCTCGACTTCAGGCGTTCCAGCTTCGGCTCAGCCTGCATTTTCAGACCTGTCCGGGACAGCGGCGGCCTCTCAGCTTCCGATTGCCACGGCCAGCGCTCTTGGCGCCATCAAGGTCGGCTCTGGTCTCTCGATTGATAGCGGGACCGGCGTGCTCACTGCGAGCGGCGGCAGTGGCAGCCCTGGCGGCAGTAGTGGCCAGGTGCAGATTAATAGCTCTGGCTCCTTCGGCGGCATTACGATTGGCGGCGATGCTTCGCTGAATTCTTCCACCGGGGCGCTGACTGTTACGAAAACAAGCGGTGTTTCGTTCGCGACTTCTGCGACAACAGACACCACGAGCGCTTCTAATATCAGTTCTGGCACGCTTGCAGCGGCTCGCTTGCCCACCGGAACTGCTATCATCCAAGTTGATGCCATTAACCTGGCTGCGTCGCCCTATACATGGACCAAGGCCTCCGGCGCCACGCTGGTTGATATTTATATCGTCGGCGGCGGCGGCGGTGGAGGCGGCGGTCGCGTTGCTGCCTCTGGCACGATCTGCGGCGGCGGCGGTGGGGGAGGCGCTGGGCTTGCGCTCTATCTGACTAATCAGCCGGCATCCAATTATTCGTCGACTGTCACTGTCACCATTGGTGATGGCGGGAGCGGCGGAGCGGGATCGGGCAACAGCGGTTCTGGCGGCACAAATAGCACTTTTGGCAGCTATCACACGGCCTATGCGGGCGGCGGGGGCGCGGCCGGCGCATCTGGCAATGGCGGCGGTGGTGGTGGCTCCGGCGGATACCGCGGCGCTGGCGGCAACACGACTAGCACCACAGCTGGCTCAGCCGGGGCCCAAGGCGGCACATCAGGTTCGGCTGCAAACAACGCCGGCCTTAGCAGCACTACTATTGGCGTTGGCGGCGGCGGAGGGGGATCCGCGGCTGGCGGCACCATCGGCAACACTGGTGGCAACGGCTACGCTTTTGGTCCCGGCGGCGGCGCTGCTGGCGGCGGCCTGGACGCGACACCAGCCAATCGGACCGGCAACACAGGTGGCACCGGCGGCATAACTGGAGCTGGCGGTAGCGCCGGCTCTTCGGGTGCGGCCGGCGGCGCAGGCACAGATGCTTCCCTGCAGGTGCAGAGCGTTGGCGGTGGCGGCGGCTCTGGTGGCTCATCCAACTCGGCGGCTGGCGGCAATGGTGGCGCGGGCGGTCTGGGCGGTGGGGGCGGCGGCGGTGGCGGCGGCTCTCTTACGACGGGCGGCACGGGCGGCAAGGGCGGCGCGGGCTTTGCCGTCATCATTCAGCGGTAAGCAAGTAGATGGTCCAGAAGAATATCATCGATATCACGCCCGGCACGCCCGCGCGGTCGAGCAGGGTAGTTGCGGCAGACGGCGGCGGCCGCTTGCTGACAATCGCTCAGATTTTCCAGCTGATCCAATTCACCGACTTCATTGCGACAGACTCTAATACCACAGTTGGCTCAGTGCCGACGTGGGATGGCCACACATTTACCCTGGCGGTTCCCACCAGCGGTTCGTCTGGTGGTGGCGGCAGCAGCACGGCCGCGATGTGGCGGCTTGGCGTTGGCGCGCCAAACAATACTATCGGCAGCAATGGCGATATGTATATCGACACCAACACGGCCAACGTTTACGGGCCGAAAACATCAGGTGTCTGGGGCTCGGTCCAATTCTCGATTAAAGGCGCCCCTGGCGCACAGGGGCCCACTGGCGCGACCGGTGCGGCTGGCGCACCAGGTTCCGTCATGCGTGACGGGACTGGCGTTCCTTCCAACACGCTCGGCGTGGACGGCGACTATTATCTGGATGATGCCACCGGAAACGTATATCGGCGGGCATCTGGGACTTATTCAGTAGCCGCGAACATCAAAGGAGCAGCCGGCGCGGCCGGCAGTGCTGGCGCGGCCGGAAGCACCTGGATCCGTGGCTCAGCGGCTCCGAATTCATCGCAGGGCGTGAATGGTGACTTCTTCATCAACGGCGTCACTGGCGACGTTTATGGCCCGAAAGCTGCGGGCGCGTGGGGCGCAATAGCTTTCAATCTTAAGGGACCAACAGGGGCTTCTGGGACAGCAACCAGCAGTGACATCACAGGAACTCTCGGTTATGTTCCGCTCGACCGCACCGGGGCGAACATTGCAGGCAACGCTCCCGCGCTGCTGACATCTTTCGGCATCGGAGGCACCGACGTTGCCCCGAATTCTGTCCAGGGCTGGGACGCCGGCGGCGCTCCGATAGGCGTCCAGACAATCACGACTGATCAAATTCCGGCCGCCAACGCGGCGGCGGATGCCGACGAATATCTAGTCGCTCAGTCTGATAGCCCGTCTCAGCTGCGGGCCCAAAACCATGCGGGAATGTTTGCCTACATTTCAGGCAAGAAGAAAGCCACCATAGCCGTCAATGGCAATCTGACACTCAACAGCGCTAATCATCATGGCCGACGGCTGGTGTGCAATGTCGCCTCGACCATTTCTCTGCCTGGCACATTTCTGGGAGATGGCTTTGAGTGCAGCATACTCAATCGCGGCACCGGCACTAATGTCACTCTCGGGGCTGGCATAATCCCGAATGGTGGGACAAACACTCTAGCGCCCAACAAATCTTGCACGATCATCGGCATTGGCTCCGCCGTCACTGGTTCTGTAGACGAAGTTCGCGCGCAGATAAGCGGCCAGGATACCGCGTCGGCGACGATTAGCGTTGCCACGATCGCCAATCAGACGGCTGGCGTCCCCTTCACGGTTAGCGGAATTCTGACGGGCTATAGCTCTCCGCCGTCGCTTCAATATCGTGACAACTCTGGCTCGTATGTCGCTCTACCTAATGGCTCGACTGTAACGCAAACCACATTTCAGTTTACCCATCCAGGTATGTCTGCCGGAAGCGGTGATACTATTTCCGTGCAAGACGTGGGCGGGGTTTCGGCAGCCGGGGTCAGCAATTCGTTTAATGTTACCGCCTCGGCCACGCCGACTATCGCTGCGACCAGCCCGAGCTCTCAGCCATTTATCGCGCCTAGCAGCAGCACCACCAGCCTCACGCTACATGCCGATCTGTCCAATTATTCTGTCACCCCGACGCTGCAATATTCTCTGGACAATGGCGCGACTTATGCGGGGCTTCCCGGCAGCCCGAGCGTCAGCACAGTCGCGGCAGATTTTACAGTGCCGAATGTCTCGGGTGGCAGCTATACGCTGAAAATCAAGGACCAAAATAACGTCGTATCGAATGCGGTGAATATCACTGTCGAGCGAGTGGTGCTAGCCAATGTCCCGACGACTGGCTTCACCGGGCAGGGTCTATCTGGCATCACGGCGACACTGACTGGCATCACTACGGCCTATGCCATCCTCTACAGCGGTAGCGCTGAAGAAGGCTCGCGCACGTCCTTTACCGCAGCGGCGGGGCCACCAGCTCTCGCGCCGCTAAGCAGCGGCAGCGGTTACTTATATCGGGTCTATGACGCGGCGAGTGGCGGGAACAAGCTGGCCGAGAGCAGCGCCATTAATATCTCGGTTCCCTCCTTTGCTGTCAGCACCCCTTCCGGAGTAGTCGCCAGCACCCTCTTCGCGGTGCAGGGCACCTACCTTGGTCCGGCGCCGACGAGCATCGATATCCGCTATGATGGCACCGGGACCTACGCGGCACTGGCATCCTTCTCGACTACGCCATCAGGATCCGGCGGCAGTTGGCAGGGGCAGGCAACGGCCCCGGCCGCAGGCTCTCACACGATTAATGCGCGCTACACCACGAATACTGGAATTACCGCTAACAGCGCGTCGTTCACCGTTACGTCGTCTACTGTTGGTCCGACCGTGCCTTCCGGCACATCCCTCTTGCTGGCTTTGCAGGCGCAAACGACTTCTAACCATCTTTATTCGGATGGAGCGCGCACCACGACGGCAAATGCCGGCGACTTCGTAAACGGCATGAAGGATTTGTCGTCTAACAATTGGCTGTTCTCGACTAGCGGCGCGAATGGCCCGCAGCTAACTAGCGGTTTGCGCGGCGGCCAGCCTGGCCTACTCTATATCAGCGGCACTAAGGGATTAGTGTGCTTCAATTCGAGCCTGCTCACAGCGCTCAAGAATACGTCCCTGACGTGCCTTACGGTTTGGTCCTCAACTTTCACGTCAGGCTCATCTCCAGTGTTTATAGCCGGAGAGTCGGTCTCGAGTTCAGAACTGAATAGCTTTTATATTTCTCCGGCATCTAACACCAACTTTGTCACGACGCATCAGAACGGCACTCAGACCAACATCCTAAATATGTCTGCTCCGAGCTGGAATTCAAACAAGCTCATGATTGCCGTTACGAGGACGGCCGGTATTGGCGGCACACTTGACATGGCTGGCACGATAGATTCGTTCCCAGAGAGTGCTGGACCAATCACTGCTGGTGGCTCTGTATCTGCCAATCCATATACTTATGCGAGTTTCGGTCGCATTCGCACTGGCCCAAGCTTCGCAGAATTCCAGTACAACTTCATCGGCACGATCTATGCTCACTATGTTTACTCCGGATCAGCCCCGGCGACAGACTCAGAAAGGACAGCGATGATTAGCTACGCTGCGGGCATCTGGTTCTAATGTAATGGCTAACGTTCTCATCGGTGATGGTCGTGGCAAACTCCTGGCACACAAGCCGGGAGTTTTGCTGCTTCAAGGGGGAGTCAGTTCAGGCCCCATTCCAGGCGTGCAGTTCACGCTGGTGCTGCCCACGCAAATCACGCAGGGCGCGACCATCGCGCTCACCGGATCCCTCTCTGGAGGCTTCCCGATCGCCCTGGAGTCCTCAGTTGATAATGGCTCATCATGGCAGGCAGTCACGTCTTATCGGCCTGTGGCGGGCTCCTGGACCGGCCTAGGACCAGTTGCAGACACACTGGGGAATGTCTTCGTCATCGTCCGCGACAAGCAGCAGCCCACTATCCTCGCCTCAGCCACCACCAATGTCGTCGCGCCACCGCCAGGGCTGACGACGCTGCAAATCACTGATCCGGTTGCGCACACCGTCTACCAGATGGCCCCCGGACAGCTATCGGCGAACATCCCGGTTCGTTTTGCCTATACAGGCACGCCGAACAGGATGCAGGGACGGTTGCTCAGTGGCTCAACGGTCATTATCGATTGGTCAGACCTAGACAATCTCACCGTCGGGTCCGGAGCCGGATTTGGCCTGTTGTCGTCATGCCCGCCAGGAAACGGCTACACGCTAGCAGTTCGCGACCAGGCTAATGGAATATCGTCCACCAGCTCAGTGAATAATCTGAGCGTTGGCGATCGCTGGGTGATTATGGGCGGCACGTCTGAAAATGCCATCCTCGCCCTGAGCGCTCAACCAGATGGCGGAAATGCGCTTCTGCAATTTAATGCGAATCCGAAGACATTAAAAATCTATGACAACGCTGGTTTCCACGATCCTGGCACGGTCACGCTTCCGCCCCCTGCGGTTGGCGGTGTTAACCAGAGCCAGACCAACACTGCCATCCCAGGAATTCTGACGCTAGAGCGGGTCTATTCCAAGCTAATTACTAGCAACAAACCAGAGCTTTGCCTGATCCCATTTACGCGCGCTGGATCGACCATAGCCCAGTGGCAGTTTTCCGGCTCATGCGATATCGGGATGCTTTCCGCCAGCGGCAATGGCACGATAGCTGCGGCCGGCCTTCATTCGTCAGCGTGGGAGCAGTCTAGCCAAATGAGCAACGCCTCATTTAGCGATATTGCTGGCGTCGTGGTGTTCCTAGGGGAGGCTGAATTTGCCTCCGCAACCGCCGGAAGTTTTAAAACCAGCCTCGATACCATCTACGCCAGATTCCTCGCTATGGTGCAGACGTTTTCGCGCGGCTCTGACCAGCTGGGGTTCGTTGTGGTGATCCCACAGGGCGTCAGCCCGGCGAATGGCGGCGCGAATTCTGAGCGCGTGCGATTGGATATTATGAACTTCGTAGCGTCAAACCAGACCATAGGCCGCAAGGTGTCTATGATCAGCGCGTTGGACTTGTCTACTTCTGATGGGCTGAACTTTGGAGTCGACGGCCAAGTGACGCTGCTGGCTAGGCAAATTCTGGCAATGCAGTATCACGCTGGACTAACTGGAACGAGCGCTCAGGGACCTTACATCTCCGGCGGAGTCCTATCAGGAACATCGGTCACGCTTACAATTACGCATGATGGCGGCTCTGCTCTTACGACGAATAGTGGCGGTTCGCCCAGCGGTTTCTATGTTTCGACCGATAACTTTGCGACTGGCTCCGGTCCAGGAACCGGCGCTTATGTCACGCCTTCCGCAGTGGCTATTGTGGATGCGAATACCATAAGAATCACGCTTCCGTCCGCACTGAGCTCCGTGCAAGTCAAATACCAGGGCGGCACTCCTGGCAACCAGAGCACTTATAACGGGACCAACAACGCCAGCAACTTTCCGGACATCAGCAATGCAGTCCGGGACAATATCGGCCTTCCGACCGACCCGACGCTGACGGCGTTCCGGCCACCTATTCCAGGCTTGCCCCTGCGGCCAATGCTCGCGCCGCTTTCTCTTACCCAGTAGGATCCATGTCCCTTAATATTAAGACGCGCGGAAACACCCTGCTTTGGATGCAGGGCGGCAAGCTTATTACGAGCGGCACGCCCACGCCTCCAGCAAATAGCGTTACCCTGACTATTCCCTCTGGCTCTTTTGTCGAGGGCGACACGATCAATGCATCCGGCAGGGTAGTTCCAGCGAACGATTCCATTCGGCTAGTTTGGGATCAACAGGGCACGACCACTCCACCACTTACAGCTGTCGGCGTGATTGCCGTGTCAGTCGGCAACAATTATGCAAATTCCGTCACGGCCCCGTCTCCAGGCGCATCGAACTGGTATCTATGGGCGATTGACGACGCGACAAGCCAGACGGCCAAGGTCGGGCCAATCACCATCGCCTCCAAAAGCATCCCGGTGGCGGTGTCTGTCAACGCACCTACCGGCGTTATTCATCCAAATGATGTGGTTCAACTGACCGGCAAGGTTACTCCAGCCGGATCCTACCAATATCTAATTTCGCAATCCACTACCGCACCAACGACGGGTTGGCTTAGCGGCACAACGAACCTAGACGGCACCTTTGCGGCCAATGTCACGCCAACAGCCATCGGCGTCTGGTATGGCTATGCCAGGGAGCCAGTGTCCGGGACCACGCAGCGCAGTTCTGGCTTTACTGTCATCGCTCAGACCACGAGCGCCGTCGTCATACCATTTTCGGTTCGCAACGCGCTCGACACGCCAAGCACAGACACGTGGCACCTTGGTGGAGGGGGTTTCGGTCCTGCGGATGTCCCGGCAGGTTGGTATCCCAAGGTTTGCTTGTCTGACGGCGTAACGGAAGTCGCAGAATATCAGTGGAATCCTGAGACGTTCAGCCGCCGTAAGGACGGCGACCTACGCTTCGCAACCCTGCGGATGAAAATCGCGGGCACGTTATCGGCATACGGCACGACTGGCGATACGGCCAACTTTAAGATTGTGCCTACACCTGGATCCGGGCCATCAGGAGCGGCTATTACTGTCAACGACGTTATCAACAGATCCAATTTTGAAATCCGCCTTTTTGGCCCGGACTACACGGCCGACCTAGCCAATTCAAATGATTACTTCTACGTTGGTTCGAATGAGATCTTTTCATCTCGGCCGCGAGATACGGCAGGAATCGGCCTTAATCCTGTTGGCTGGTATCGAGTAGAATACGCAGGCCCCCTTGAAATCTGTATTATGTTCAAGGGACTTATCCGCCGAAAAAGCGACGGGGCATTTCATAAATGGAAAAAAGCTGAGGGCTACATTCACGCCCTAAAGACTGGAGAGTTCGAATTCTCCGGCCGAGACCTGCAGGGAAATCTTTACGGAGCACACGCATCTGGCACCGTCGGTGCGGATGTCTTCGGGCAACCCAATGTGCCAGCCGGGAATCCGGCGCAGCCGCGCCATGCGGGATTTGTCGAAGTTTGGGAGACGAAAAACAATCGCTATGTTGGCGGGTGGGGAGGGCTGCGCGAGGAGCGTCAATTCACTATCCCGGCTTCGGCATTCGACGTTACCACAAATAAGCTGAATCTGTCCTCCGTCACGTCGGTATGGCCGTCTCCGACTACCTACCCGGTCGTTATCCCTACGCAGGGCGGTCCATTCCCAACGAGCACTGGGGTGACATTCGCGCCAGCTGATGGTTCGTCCACGCTGCCCTCAAATATCCTTCCGAATAGGGTTTATTGGATAGCATGGTCAGTTAATGGGTCGTGCTGGCTCTGTCAGGAACGCTGCGATACGGTGGCTATCGATACCAGCGGATCTGGACCGGACCGCGCACAAGCCACATGGGCGCCAAACCTGACTGTCTATGACAAGAATAGTGCTGGCGCAGTCATCACCAACATCGTAACTGTGAATTATAATAATGTCCTTTTGGCAAGGCGCGGATTGCCAGGGGCTACGCCAGTCAAAACCGGATCTAGTCTCACGATCAATCAGTTAAACACTCAGGTAAATCCGCCTAATGTGGCTGACGGCGGGGCGGGCCTAAACTGGCGACAAGTCACGGTCCCATTTGGCACGGCCGGAACGGGCAATATCCGCATAATCCCGGTATGCGCAACCTTCTCCAATACAGCCGTTGAACTTCGCGATAGCTATGGCCGCAGATTTTGGATGGATCCTGCGAATAAGCCGCGTCCTTGGACGTTGCATATGCCTGACTTCGACTACGCGGTCAAGAAATCCTTCGTTGTTCCTCCATATTGGAAGTCGACAACAAACCCAGTTCCGTCCTCGCGCACATTCAGATATGTCCCTAATCAGCGGTTCACGATGTGCGGCCGTCAGAGCGTTGCGTCGTGGGATGTGGCGAGAAATCCAGGTGAGTCTGAAGATGACTTCCGATTGGGCCTATGGGCAGGATGGGCGTCTCTAAGGCTACAACAGCCTGGAGACCGCAACACCTGCATCAACTCCGCTACATGGGCGGCAAACTTTTCCTTGTGGACTTTTTGGGCAGAAGACGAGCGCACTGGATATCCGGTCCTGTGCAACCAAGGGCCTGGCGGATCTAATAACTCCTACCCGCTTATGCCACCTAACACGCTAAATCCTGGAATCTGGTGGACCAACCAGCCTAGCACGTGTCTTGGCACGCCTAAGCCTATATCTGTTGGTTACATTGGAACTACTGAATATAGGCATAACTCAGGGTTTACGTATTTCTATCAGCAGCTCGCTAATCAGTCGCACATGCCCAATCCGGCTGCACCGGAATATTTCTTCTGCGGCGATCCGTCGTGGCTGAGCTACAATATTAACCACACAATACCGTCTCTGACGCATTTTACGCCCTCGGAGAGAAACAGGACCATCGCGGGGAAATTCTATAACGGTCTGATAGCCTGCCGCTTCGAACAAGCGCGCGGCATCGGATGGATGCTTGGCAAGTGGAATTTCCTAGCTTGCTACTGCCCTGACGCGCATCCTCTGCGGCCATATATCGATGATGTGCAAGACACCGCCGAGGCTTATTATGGCGGCGGAGTGACCAATGATATGGCCCCTGAGTGGCTCAGGTGGGGTCAATGCAGTGGGGCGCAGCCAGATAGCGTGTGGTCCATGTCGCACATGCATGAAGGCATTGGAATGATGGCCTTCAGCAACCAGAAAGCCGATGGCAGCAATTACCGGCCGGGTTGGCTATGGTATATCAACAACGTCATGGTTGGAGCGGCCAAGATCTATGACGCGTGTACTTACTATTTCGGGATTTACTGGATCTCGTATCAGGCCACAAACGGAAATCTCACAACCACATTCACCGACGCGGTAAGCCTACTAAAAGATCCGAACAATAACACAATGGCTCGCGGCAATACGCAAGGAAGCGGCATCTATCGCCTAGGCCAGCTGGGCGACGGAAGTTTCTTCTGTCCTGGCCCGACGCAGACGGCTCCAGAAACAGTTCTTAATGCGAACTGGCCAGGCGTTGGCTTCCTAAACGGCGGCAGCGGTAGTGGCGGCATTACGGCTCCATTCCAGGCATCATTCCCCTGGATAGATCCAACATGCGTTACAACTCAAAATGCTGGTCCCATGGCTATCGCGGCCAGCGTTCATGGTTCAGATCCTATATTCCTGAGAGTGTGGGACGCGTTTGCCGCACGGGCTAATGCTCTGGTTCCTGGAGCTCCAAGGTTCGTTTTCCCAACGGCTGCAAGGCCTAGCGACGGTTGCTTCATGTATGGTTATAAGCCAATATCTCGCTAATAAACTGTCCTCTATTGCGCCACAGCAGCAATTGTAACCGATTCTGTAGAGAATAACGGAATGGCGCGCTCCTCGTATTGCGTTCTGCGGTAACCGCGTCCACGTTGCCTGCCACTGTTCCTTGCAACCGATTCGAGGGATTCGCCTTGCCATGCCCGCTTGGCGGTCGAAAGAAGACTCAGAGGAAAGAGAAGTAATCCTCCGCATTCCAGAACGCTTAGCGAAGTTGGAAGAACGGATGGCCTCTACTGCGGAAATTATAAAAGCGTTACAAGGGCGTGACACGCAGATCGCCGATCGGTTTGACAGCATCGCTCAGAAGTTTACAGATCAACTAAACACGCAGCGTGAGGCGCTTCTCAAAATAGTCGAGACCAACACTTTCGATTCTCAGAAAAGAGAGGATGAACTACGCACCCAAATAAAGGTGCTCCAAGAAGACGCCATCAAAAAGAGTGACCTTAAATGGCTAAACCGTTCAATGGCCCTGGTAACTACAACAATAATAACCCTAATCGTGACTATGGTCATGAACGGTATGGCCGAGAGACTCGGGTGGCTGAAGTCACAATAAAGCCCATGAGCTTCCGCGCCCTTCAGGTTAGGGCGGCTTTGCTTGGGCTTATTCTTGGAACATCGCTATTCATCTTCTTCTGGCTCCGCTGGTCATACTTCGACGCGGAGGACTTTTATCTTTATCAGGGCACGGAAGGGCCGTTTAGCGTCACTGAAGTTGACGGGCGCCTCTTTCCATATCAGCTAATCAGTCGCGCTAAACCTGGCGAAGTGATCGCGTGGAAGACTGACATCTGCTTCAAGAAAGACTTAAGCATTCTGGGAACATCTGAGTTTATCCGTGAGTCTGATCACCACGTCATAAGCATCGTCCAGGCATCTATTGCCCCTGGTGAGCGAGAGTGCGGAATCCGCACTCAGACGCGTCAAATCCCTATTGATGCTATACCTGGCCACTACACGATAAAGAGGACAATCGTTTTGTTGCCGCGAGGCAGGGCTCCTGTTCAAGCCGTCCTTCCTGGCATCAACATAGAGATCGCGAATGCTCCAGTTTTTAACTGACGCCTCCGAATTCGCTCCGCATGGTTTTTGTCTAACATGGGACAGAAACCTTATTTCCCTTAACATGATCGCCAACGGCCTGATATTCCTGTCCTATATGGTAATCCCCATCCAAATAGCTTGGATGATAATTAAAGCCGCTACCGTGCTTCCGCATTGGGCGCTTTGGCTTTTCGTAAGCTTCATATTGCTCTGTGGCATAAGTCACGCAATAGATATTGTGACGCTATTCTACCCCGTGTATTGGCTCCAAACACTTGAATTGCTGCTTACCGGCATCGTCTCAATGGCCACTGCCATTCTTTTGCCGGCGGCTATCGTTCTAAGAAATCGCTACGACAAATATGAAGAAGCGCACTAATGTTTGCCGCTCTTATCCCGCTCGCTCTGACTATCGTCCCTAAACTGATCGACCTGATCGCCGGCGATAAGGCTGGCAGTATTGCCAACACAGTTGCCAACGAAGTCGGAAGGATCACCGGCACATCGGATCCTGTCGAGGCTGAGAAGAAGATCCAGCAAGATCCACAGCTGGCTATGGAGCTGAGGGCCAAGCTAGCGGCCATTGCTGTCGATGCCCAGCGGCTTAAAAACGAGGAAGCGGCCAACCGGCGTGCGGCTGAAATCGAGAAGATCCACGCCAGCCTCGCGGACGTTGCCGGCGCTCGCAGTCAGACTGTTTCCCTCGCTCAAGCCGGAAGTCCAATTGCCTGGGGCGCGCCGGTTATTTCAATTGTCATCACGATAGGATTCTTTGGCTTCCTGATCGCGCTGATGATAAGCGGGCTCCGCAATACGGATCCTGTTATCGTCCAGATCGTCAACATCGTAGTTGGCGCGCTCATCGCTGGCTTCACAGCCACCTACAACTATTGGCTCGGTTCGTCGCAAAGCTCGCGGGAAAAGGACGTAACCATCCGGAGGCAGCAAGAGACCGCCGCGCAGCAGTCCACAGAAACGTCCAAGACGCTGCGGACCCTTTCGACAAACAACGTAGTCCCTCTGGCCGGCCCTGTTCTGGCAGAAGTTCCGTCTGACGCGACCAAGGACAGCGACAACTTTGACACGTGCATTGGCGTGGTTCTTGCAGCCGAGGGCGGCTATGTGGACAACCCGGCTGATCCTGGCGGCGCCACAAATATGGGCATTACGCTCTCGACGCTTAGTGATTGGCGCGGCGGCATCGTCACGAAGGACGACGTTAAGGCGCTGACAAAGCGAGAGGCACGGGAAATCTACCGGGCGAACTACTGGAATCCGGCGCGCTGTAGCGATCTTCCTCCTGGCGTGGATTTGATGGTGTTCGATTTTGCTGTTAATGCTGGCGTCAGAACGTCCGTCAAGCTTCTGCAAAGCGTGCTTGGCATAAAAGCCGACGGTTCAGTCGGTCCGATTACGCTGGAGGCCGTGAATAAGTCCAAGAGCCGCGATCTGATCATCAACCTAAGCGATGCTCGCGCGACCTACTACAAGAGCCTCCATAACTTCGAGACGTTTGGTCGCGGTTGGCTGAAGCGGACCAATCAGGTTGAGGCTGCGGCTGAAACTATGGCGGGCTTGGGCACCATGCCCGTGGCAGCATAGGGGAAACCAAATGTATATCGTCCTAATCATCATCGCGCTGCTGCTCTTATTTGGCGGCGGCTACAACATCCATACCGGCTATGCCCCGATTGGTTACGGCTTTTCAGGACTCGGCTTGGTCCTGATCGTGGTTATCCTCGTGCTGCTTTTGCGATAGGTGCTGCGGGCCGGGCGCTACTCCGGCTTTTGGCAAGGACGCTGGGAGTCGATACCCAATCCGGGCCAACTGGATTGCCGCCAGTCCCGGCTATGAAACCCGTCCCACGTGTCTGCTTTCCACGTCGCCGCAGCCAGCGCATTCTAAAGAGAATTCTCCATGGATCAACTGTGGCTGTTGTCGCTTCCGCTGGTGTTTCTTGCGGGGGGTTTCTCTCGCCGATTCGCAGGCGGAATCGTTCGTGAATGGACAAGCACGGCTCCGTGGACGCCAGCTGGAGTTCCGATCCGTTGGTTCGCCAATCCATTACCGCCTTGGGCCGACGACGACCGAAATCCTAGAGAGACGCGAGGATACCGTGTCAGAGGCGCCGTGGCTTTGGTGGTCTATGGTGCGATTTTCGCTGCCGTGGGCCTCGTTTTCGGCGGCGCATGGTTTTGGTGTCTCGTTTTGTGGGCCAACGCCCCCTTCGGTCTCAGAGTCCATGGCTTATGGGATGCGGGGGGAATGGGGCATCTTCCTGAGACAGGCAATAAGGTTTGGACCTTTCGGCGCTACATACGAGACTTCCTGGCGCTTAGCTTCGGCTACGGACTCGCTCACATATGTTTTCTGCTTCCCCTCACATTGTGGCTAGCCCACCCGTGGTGGAGGCCGATCGGGATCATAGTTGAGCACGGGAACAGAGGCTCTTATCACTGGCTACCGTTGGTCCTGGGAGCGATCAGCGCTGGCGTAGCCTACAGCATCGCTTGGGCGCTCATCAAAATCCCACGCTTTCCGAAGCTTCTAGGATTCACTTGGGATGGTGTTTCCCTATTCCCTTCGGCACTAGAGCTGGCGGAGTGGCTTTCGGGCGGCTTTTTCGCCATCGGGATAGCGCTAACCGTCTGGACTTGACGGCTTTTCTTTCCGGAGCGATATTGTGCGTCCGGACTTTCTGTATTCCGTATTCCTCCTTTAACCGCTGCGCTTTCGGGTGCGGCGGTTTTTTTGCGCGTGCGAGAAAGCCCGATGTGGGACAAAATCCTAAACCATTGCGATCGCATTTCCTGCTGGTATGCCAATGCTACTGGCCATCCGGCGGCCCTCGTGCTGATGATGCTGGCGGTCCTGCTCTGGGCAGCTGGTGCAACATGGGTCGGCCTCAGCGCGGTCTATGTCGGCGTGGGCACGTTCATCATATCCCTTCCACCGCTGTTTCAGGGATTTGCCATCCAGAACTCAGCCATCAAACTCGAGGCTGAGCAGCGGCGAATGACCGAGGCCCAGCTGGCAACTACAGAGTCCATCCTGAGGCTGACCGAGGCGATGAACCTGAAAATAGAGGAGCTGATCAGGGCTCTGCCTCGGGCCGACAACAGCCTGATCGGCAAGAACAGGGTCGAGGACATCGAGCCGTTCAGGTAGGCTGCCACGGGACCGGAAGGAGCGCCCGCTGTAAGTATAATGGATGACATGGAGTTCCGTCTTTGCTGAGCTGAAGCACTTGCAGCTTGCGACCGGCATCGGTCAGCGCCTTCGCCACTTCCACCCAACGCTTGCGAAGCTTCACTGGCTTTGGCCGACCATGTGCCATAACGATCAGCTTCGCTCCCGTAGCTATTCCGGAAATCCACGCGTCATTCTCCGACCCAATCGGATCGGCAACCTTCGCTAATTTGGCGCTGTCCGTAGCTCGGTAGGCAAACAGGTTCGTGATTATCTGCCCGCCGTAGCCCCAAAATCTGGCATAGTTTCCAGTGCGGATTAGCGTCGGGTCAGCGTTTTCCTCCGTAGCTACTGATGGATTCATGAGGATCCACATAACTGGCGGAAGGTCTGGATTCCACGTCTCGTGCAACCAATAGCGATATTGTCTACAAGGCGAGAAGTGCGCGGAAATTTTGGATCCGAGAGGCCAGGATGGCTTTGATTTGCCGCCCGGATCATGCTCCACTACTTGCTCAGATTCTCGATCAGCTTTGCCCTCTCTTCCTTCACGAACTGAAATATTTCCGGCCTCTCCGTATTCCACCGAATCAGCATCCTCTTGTTTGCAGCCTGGTCTAGCAGGGCATTCATCGCTGGAACAGACGAACATTTTTTCATGTCGTCAACTACGCCTTGGGCGCGGATCCATTCCTTGTCATTCTGCTGCGGCTTTGGTTGTGTGGACGGCTCATCGAACAGCGGCTGACTAGGTTCATCTGGCTCATAGACTTCGTCTGGAGGCGACTCTTCGCCGGCGAAGGCCGGGTGCCCTGGAGGGAATTCGTCCGGCCTCAGTGGCTCAGGCTCGCGCTGCATCGGGGGCGGCGGAGGCGGAGCGGGCTCTTGCTTCAGCGCGTCAGGCTCTTGCCGCATGGCGTGCGCGGCTTCCTTCTCTCCCTTCACGCTAGATTTGAGGATGTCCAGCTTGGGCGATTGCTCATAGGGGACGAGCTTGCCGGTGCCTACAGGGCGGGCGGCCGGCTTGGTCTCAGCCTCAGTTTCGGCTGCCTCACCATCGATCACGCCCAGTTCGTCATCCCGCTCGAGGATGTCCGCGAACGGACTGCGCGGCAGATACTTGGCCAGCCGTCTAGCGGCGGACTTGGCTGCCATTTCCTCGAGCCACGGTCCCCAGACCTTATCGCCAGCCTTCGATGCGGCGCGGATCTTCTTGATATCGTGCTCGTCCAGGACGCGGAATTGAGGCGGCCGCGTCGGATCCCGCCAGCGGACCAAAGCCCAGGCGCCGACGACAGGTCCGCGACCTTCGCCGCTCGGGAATTTCGGCTTGTGGCGAAGAAATTGGTTGCTGCCGTATTCAAAATCGAAATCGTCCTCGGCGTAGATGGCTTGGGCCTCGAACGAGGAAATCTCCCTGGTCTGGTGCGCCATCTTAATTATGCCAGTGAGCATTGGCATATATTGGACTGCCTTTACCCACACGTCCCTCCGCGCCACGCGGTCGTATGTCTTGCTATTAAATATAACTAGCGCAGCTTCGCGTCCGTCCGGCTGAAGACCGTCATGGGCCGCCTTCATGCATGCGACGAACAGCGTGCGCTTGTCAGCTTCGAAAATGTCTGGATTGGTGGCAGCTGCCGTAATGACAACAGAAATGAACTCGTCGGCGTTGAAGCCTGCCCGCGGCGAGATCGCGGCATCTATGTCAGGTTTTTTCTTCAGCAAAAACGCCTTCAGCGTCGCGAGCGGGCCTGCTCCAGATTCTATGACGGCCACATCAGACATTACGAATCCTCTCTCACATTAAGCCGCACCGTCGCCTCGCGCTCGACCGTGTAGGACGCGGGCGGAATTTCACTGACCTTCAACTTATAACCTGTTACGAAGGCTTTCTTGAAGCCAGTCATCTTTGCCAGCAGCCGGTTGCGCGCCTTGCTGTATCGGGTTTCAGCATCTTTCTTATCAGCGCTGGCCCGGACCATTTCGGCACACAGCTCCGGCGCTTCGTTGTCGTAGGTCAGATCAAGGACTTCCTCTTTCTGCCAAACGGCGCCATGCTTCACCGCCTCGAAGTCTGAATCTGTCCCTTCCGGAGGCGGCGGATTGTTCTCACGGATGGAATTCCAGAAGTCCGTTACTCTCGATCGTATTTCAGCGATCAGTTCCTCGTCGCGCTTATAATAGTAGATCCGAAGATCATTCCCGGCGATCAGGGCGACGACCACTCCCCACGAAAAGCTTGTGACTGCCAACTCGTGTTGTAACTGTAGCAGAACGTACACAGGCGGCTCAGCCCCCGTCCAGTAGTCGCGGTGCTGGAGGAAATCCACGTTCTTGACTTGCATCACGCCGGACCCGAGAAAGCCGGCGGCGCGAAGCTTGCTGGTCGGATAGATAATAAAGTCCAGCGTCGCCCCCATGCCGTCCGTCTTGTTGTCTAGCTGATGGCTGCCCTTGAGCAGCTGCCAGCCGTTGTCCTCGGCCGCGCCGTGGGCGATGGCGGACTCCAGCCTGAGACCCCACTTAGGCCGCTCCCCAACAGCGCCATCAGCTGGCATCAGTCCAGCCTTGACCTTCCACAGCGCGTAGCGCGACGGCGCCCATGTGGCTTGCTTGTCGAACAGCGTGGCGATCTCTGAGCCACCGATACAGCGCAGCCGCTTGGCGTGCCACTCGGCCGCGATCTCTCCCTGAGTTTTTGTCTCGCTCATTGTGTGAACACTTTAATTATAGTCACGCCCAAAAAGCTCCTCCATGCCAAATGCATTGTAGTTTATCTCAAACGCGTGTTTGCCGAACCCGCACGTGTCTAGATAAAACTCGTAGGCAATTTCGCGGACTTTCCTCATTTCGGTCTCTATGTCCAAAAGAATATTTATCAGCTTACTTTCTTCTGTCATGGCGCAGCATCCCTTCCCTTCTTCGCTATCGCCAGATAATTCACCGAATGGATCACTCCGACCCCTTCCCTGCGCACAAATGAGTAGACAGGTTCAGCTATCTTGGCCTTGATCAGAGAACTAATGATTGGATCTGGCGGGCGCCTAACCATCACAGTTTTCCCGTCATCTAAGTGCCCCATTAGTTCCTCGACACTCCATGAGCGATCGTAATTGATGGATTTCCTATTCATCTACTTACTTTCGGCCAAATTGGCGTAGACGTTCAGAAAACTCGCTAGAGTCCTTGCCGAAGATGGGGACCATTGCGAAAAATATGCCGTCCCAATCGGCGGGTTAGCTAGCCATAACATAACCGAGCCCTGTGTGGCCTGCAAGTTAGCTATCGTGCCTGTGTTCGGATCAATAATTGTGTCGGGAATTGTCGTATCGGACACGCCTGGCTCTCCTATCTAAAACTTTGGACTTCCGCTTAGCTAGCTTCAACATTATGACCCACACAGAAATAGGAGTCCATATGCAAAAGCTGGATACAATCAAGATTAGACTTCCTGACGGCCGCGATGTCGAGCTATCGGAGGGAGCCGCTCTTATGCTGCACATGCTAATTGCGGCGGATGGGGGGCTTGTTACTAAGGACGAGCTTAGGGCCGCCCTGGTGGAGAAGGTGCCCAGAAAGGCAGATGACGCGTCCATGCGGAAATTAGTTCGCGAGCTTTATGTAGCCAACATTCCGCTCCATCACGTGGAGGGACTAAGGATTCGTCCTGGATTCTTGATCAACATGGCGCAGAGCAACTGACTTGCGTTGTAAGGAGATAAGTCCTAAATTTTGTCCTCTATCCAAATCCAAGAGGCGATTACCCAATGAGCGAGACGAATGCCGAAGTTTCTAAGATTGACTGGGGTCAGCCAACCGAGGCTACGGATGCTGGCGTAGATGGGAAGAGGCGTCGGAGGCCTACTTATGGAGAGGAAATTCTCGGCGCCCCTCCTCCTACCGAGGAAGAGCTTAAGGGTCCTCCCCGTAAGCCACGCACTCCGGGCGGTCGTCCGGCTCAAAACCGCTACCTTAATATGCAGGTTGGCGCACGCCTGTCGTGCCATGACACCACTCTTAACGCGGAAAAGAAGAAGCTCGCCGATTCGCAGAAGATCAATCCGAATCTTCGGGTCGCTCTTTGGGCTTCCTCGGATAGCGACGGAGTCGTCTGGTCATATCGCTTTCCGGACGCGGCGCCGAACGAGGGCATTTCGGCCGCGGCTGACTAGCGATGGCTAAGCGAGCAAAGGACGACATGCCGAGCAACGTTCCGCCTGAAGTCTACCTGCTCCACCGCCGTGAGATTGCCGAGGCACGCCGAGTCGCGGAGGAATCCGCGGCCAAATACCGTCTGACGTTGAAGCGGGCCGATCGAGCTGGCATATATACTAAAGATATGCTGGCCTTGATCGCTCTGCAGCGGAGGGATCCGGAGGAAGCTGCCGCCTCCTTCCGTCGCATGGCCGAGTATGCTGCTATGGAGGGCAAGAGCCTTCCTGTCCCGCTGCAACCTGACCTGTTCTCCGATTCGCAGTCTGATGCGCCGAAGGAAGTGGTCGAGGAGTTTCGGCTCCAGGCCATCGAACAGGATGGCTATATGGCTGGCGTTGGCGGCACGGAGTCATCTTTGGTGCACAACATTCACGGCGCTGGAACTAAAGAGGCACAAGCTTGGGCTCGTGGCTGGTCCAAGGGCGCAGAGTTCAAAAAGAATTGCGATGAGTTGGCTGGCGAGGAAGAGCCTAAGGTAGTTCAGCCGCGCCGTAGGGCGGACAATATCGTGAACCTACAATAACGCTCCAGAATTCGGTCGGAACGTAAGATGGGGCTGGCTTCTGGGCTGGCCCCATTTTATTTTGCCAAGCATGACAGTTCTAGCCCTTGATCTCTCCAAGTCGTGCACAGGGTGGGCCTGCGGGGAGAAATTAAGCGTCCCTGTTACGGGCAGCGTAAGGCTGGGCGGACCGCAAGATGACCATGGCCGCGTGTTGTCTTGTCTCGCCTGCTTTCTGGAAGAGCGAATCGCCTTCTTCAAGCCGAGTGTGATTGTCTTCGAGGCCCCTGCCATTTCCGCCACGTCATCATATGTTAGGCTCGCTCTCTATCTTTGCGGAACCGTGGAGCTAGTCTGCTACGAGCGCGGCATTAGATGTCGGGAAGCTAATGTTGGCTCAGCGAGGAAATCGGTCCTTGGAAGAGGATCGTTCACGCAAACTAAGGGAGACAACGCCAATAAGGCGGCGTCTATGGCTTGGGCCAAAAGTATGGGATATAAAGCCAGCAATCACAACGAAGCTGATGCGCTCGTGGTCTGGCAATACTATACTCGGATAGTCATGGGCACAAAATGAATCCTGGAAAGCTTAGATACGGAGCCATCTTGGCCGATCCTCCTTGGTCTTTCAAAACGCGCTCTGAAGCAGGCGAGGGCAGAAGCGCGAAGAACCATTACAGCACCATGTCTTTGGAAGAAATTAAGGCTCTTCCAGTGTCTTCTGTGGCAGCTCCAGACTCGTGCTTGTTTTTGTGGGCAATAGATCCGATGATCCCGCAGGCTCTGGACGTGATGAAAGCTTGGGGTTTCGAGTTTAAGACAATAGGATTCTATTGGGTTAAGCAAAACAAAGGCGGCGCTGGGTTCTTTACCGGCATGGGTTTCTGGACACGAGCCAATCCAGAACAAGTTCTACTTGGAACTCGCGGTAGGCCTAAGCGAAAAGCCATGGATGTTAGGCGTCTGCTGATCGCGCCTAGACGTGAGCACAGCCGGAAGCCGAGCGCGATCCATACCAGGATAGAGGACCTAGTAGCTGGGCCGTATCTGGAGCTTTTTGCTAGGGAAAGGATGACTGGTTGGGATGCCATCGGGGATGAAGTCGGGCGGTTCTCATGAGCGTCTTCGATGACGCAGGCGCAGCAATCCTTAGACCTACGCACGAGCTGCCGCCTCGCCACATGTTCGAAGGACTGGCCACCTTGGAAGGCATCAGATTTTGGGCTTTGGCTGACGGCGAGAGAGCCAGAAAGAACGATTTGCTGCTAGTGCGTCTACGGCCGGCTCGTGAATCGCTTTACGACATTGGCGTCGCCCACATTAAATATTGTGACAAACCCTGCCAGAAAGGATGGGCTGGCTTTCTGCACATTTGGAACCTGCGCTATAATGTCGTGACTAAAAAAGAGATAGACGAACAAGGCTGGTATTTTTCTCTCAGATTTTGTGATTCTGTCTCTATAACGGAGGAAAAACGTCAGAATGCATTACGGCAGATTTCTGCCTGATCACGCACGCATTTTCAAGCCAAGACGCTACTGCACACGAGCCGCCGAGTTAGCCTTTGAAAAGAAATTTGGCCGCAAGGCCGGTGAATCCGCTTGGCGCGAGGCTGTCTGGCGCATCACAGGAACGCTGCAAAACGGTAAGCCATTAGCGGTTCGAACGGCTGCGGCAAACAATCTTGGCTGCGAAGCCTGGCGCGTGCGTGTGGACGGCGAGTTGGTCACGGCTTTCTATAATCCGCAGCAGGCCATCATTGTCACTGTGGCTGATCCTTGGATCGTCCCAAGAAAGAAGCACGTTCGCAGATTTGTCACCTACTCCGATCGTGACAAAATCATCAAACCTAGCTACGAGGAGGAAATCGACCGCGTATTCGGGACCGATAAATGACCGACAGGAGAATCAGCATGGGCCTCTTCAACAAATATCGCTCCCTGATGCTTCAAGCCTTGGAAGAGATAGCTCGCTGCGCAGACGTGCCAGAAGCGGACCTGTGGGCTGACGCGGATGCCACTTACTCGGCGATGAGACAAATCATCGAGTTGGCCAAGGAGAAGAAAAGTGAAACTCCCTAAACCGCCTGTATTGCGCGACACAGCAATACCTGAAGATGACTACTTCCCTCTCTACGACAGAGAATTCCGCAAACTAAGGTGGTTTGCTGGAAGCGCTCCTGGAGCATTCTGCGGCGCAGCTAAATTGTTCAGATACGCGTGGCACAACACCCCTTCCGGCTCTCTGCCAAACGATGAGGAATTTCTCAGAGAAATAAGCGAAGTTGGACCTTCGTGGAAAGAACTTAGATTTTCTATTTTAGATGGATGGTATCTCGCTGCTGACGGCCGCCTATATCACCCAGTTCTCTCCAGGGTAGTCAATTCACATTTGAGAAAGCGTCGAAAGCATAGCGGACAAACTATCAAACAAGTTTGGTGATGCACATGGATCTACCAACTCCGCCGGTGCCGCCTAATGCTGAAATGAAGACAACAGACATATATCCCAACGATGCGCCATGGATAAGACGTCTTAAGTTCTATCTAATGGGTCCAAATACACCCATACGAAAAGCCGGCCACAACCTGTTCATGTATGCTTGGCATAACGTTCCCGCCGGATCTTTGCCGGACAATCAAGAGATCCTGGCTAGGATAAGCGGCCTCTTTGAGAAGTGGTCTTCGTTCAGATTCGCTCTGCTCGATGGCTGGAACGCATGCAGCGATGGGAATTTATACCATCCAGCGCTGTCCAAATCCGTCCAGATCGTTCTGGAAAAGCGACAAAAGGCGAGCGAAAGAAAAGCTTTCAAACAACCCAAACGCGACGGTAATTCGAAGTGTCGCCCTCGCGTAGACTCCTTAGATCCACTTACTGGTGTCTCCGAGTCACTTTCGATGCCCGTTGCCTCGGAGAGTCTTTCCGAGTCACCTGAACCATCAGGAGGGGAGGAGAGTTCTTCCCCCCCTGACGGGGGTTCCCCTTCGGGGAAGCACGCCTGTGCGGATTTTTCTTCCTTAAGAAAGCCCCCTCGCTTCGCTCGGTTGCCAGACCCGAAACGGTCTGTCAAGATAGAAAATGCACATTGCACAAAGGACCGAGAACACAAGGTTGTGGGGGGGGAGGAAGCAGACCCTCAAATCGCTCCCGCAGACCCTAGGATTCCTGGCCTAGACATCCCTAAAGCGGGTCCAAGGTATGAAGTCTGGCGCGTGGCATTCGGATACATGTGCGACAGACGCGGCGTGGGAAAAAGGAAAGTCGCGAAAGCGGTAATTGCGTGCTTTAAGCTATCGAACCACGACTACGCTTTAATCATCGACGTGATAAAAAAAATGGAGGGAGGAAAGATCGTCGAGAATCCACTTTCTTATATGTTCGGAGCCATTCGGGCAGAAATGGCGAAAAGAGAACGCGAAGCGAACAAGCCAAAAATCACGGGTGCTCTTTTTTAGATCTCTCGTGTCACGTGCGCTAAATCATGAGACACCCGCCCCCCTTGCCGACACAACCATACGCGGTTACAGTCTTGTCACACGCGCTGGGAAGATTTTAGGGGGAACTACGGCTCCAAAGGCGAGCCGATCTGTAGCAGCAAGGAAAAACGTCACGGGGGCACGCAGATGCCCTAAAGCCAGGAAAAACGACCATATGTCCGGATCCATCTGGGGATTACTCGCGGAAAACAACATTCGCACACGCAGCATTCTTCCCGGTAGAAATGAGCATGTCATTTGCCCCAAATGCGAGGGCGGAAAAGAACGAGAGAAATCCTTCGTCGTTAATGTAGACGAGGACGGATATGGGTTCACCGCAGTTTGTCACCGCGGAACATGCGGATATAAAATCGGCAAGCGCTTGCCGTTTGAAGGCAATCTCTTCAGCAGAGAGAAGCAGGCGCGGCTTACGAAAAAGCCAGAACCACACCCTATCGAACTTCTGGTTAATCGGCCGGAATGGCTAAACAGGTTTTTCGATGACCGTCGGATTGGTAATAAGACTATAGCTGATCTAGGCGTCTATGCAACATCAGCCTACTTCCAATCAGCCGAAGGGCATTTAGAGTCCATAGTTTTTCCTTATACATTTAACGGCGAAGTAGTAAACCGCAAGTATCGCGCTCGCGATGGCAAGAAACACCAGCGCCAAGAGAAGGGCGCTCAACGCACTCTATATAATATAGACAACGCTGATGAAGAAGTCGTCTGCTGGGTAGAAGGCGAGCCAGATGTAGCGGCAATGTATGAGTGCGGATTCCATAGCACAGTGTCGCTGCCAGACGGGGCGTCAGCAACAGGATATGACCAAAACTCAAAACGACTAGAGCCTCTCGGGACGCACCATACCTTTCTCGCGAAGGTGAAAAAGTTCGTTTTGGCTGGGGACATGGATATGCCTGGCCTAGCGCTCAGAGAGGAATTGGCTCGGAGGCTGGGTCGGCATAAATGCTGGCTGGTCACCTGGCCAGAAGGCTGTAAGGATGCGTGCGACACTTTAAGAGAGCACGGCTATGATGTGTTGCGGCGGTGCGTCGAAGACGCAGAGCCTTATCCAATCGAGGGCCTCTACAAACTCACGATAGGCAAGCTGCGGGAACTAAGAAATCTTCCGGCTCCGGAGACTATGACCACAGGATGCGTATCTCTAGATGAAAAGCTTAAAATTCCCAGCGAGGGCAGAATTATCGTCGTCACTGGATTCCCAGGATCCGGGAAAACTACGTGGACTAGATTTGCTCTTATGAATGCGTGTCAGTATCACGACAGGAAGATTGCCGTCTTCAGCCCAGAAACCGCCCCGTGGCTGGAATTTGCCAAGGATTGCGCCGAAGTGCTAACCGGGAAAAAATTCCGGGGCAAATATTATGAACGAATGACCGACGAGGAACTAGAGGCGGCTGAAGTCTGGCTAGAAAACCGCTTGACCATGATAGTGGCGGATTCTGAAGATTCTATCCCGACGCTCGACTGGCTATTCGATATGTTCAGGATCGCCATCCTTCGCGACGGCGTGACTGATGTGCTCATTGATCCATGGAATGAGATTGTGCACGAGCGCGGAGACATATCTGAGACAGAGTATGTTGGACGAGCTCTACAGAAGACTCGATCGTTCGCTGAACGGCATGGTGTGAATGTCTGGTTCGTCGCCCATCCGGCAAAGCCGTTCGTGCGGAACCCACAGGAAAAGCAGAAGCCGCCAGGAGGATATGACATATCGTCCAGCGCTCATTGGGCGAACAAAGCAGACTTGGGACTTACAGTGCATAGCGAAGAGGCTGGGAAAGTCAGCATTACCATCTGGAAGTCTCGCTATATGCGTTGGGCAAAGCGAGAAGATATGAATGCGCCTATTCCATTAAGGATTGACCCGGCTATCGGGCGGTTTTATGATCCGGAGACCGATGGCGACGTAATGCCACAAGCCGAAACGCAAGTTGGGTTGTTTGCATAGGAATTCCTGAGCTGGGCGGCCACTCCTTCCGCTTGGTGGTGACATGCGTGGCCCCGAGCATGTTTTCGGCTCAGGTTCGGGGCACACAGTTTCCGAAGCCGCGCCGGAGTCTCCCCTCCGAGATGAACAGCGTGTGGTCCCGAGCGCTGCGGCTTAGGTCGGGACACCCACCAGAATCAAATCGCCCCGGCCAGGAGAATAGCCGGGGCGACTAGGTGGATATTAATCAGGGGACGGCGCAAGAAGCACTCCGTCGGCCCATCTGGCACGAACTGCGTGGCGCGTCAACAAAAAAGAGCCGCGAGGCGAACCACACGGCTCATCACGGTTGAGCTTTGCAGCAAGAAGGAAACGCTCCTGTTGTTTCCAGGAATCAGATTAATCCGAGTCGGAAGAAAACGTCCAGTGCCAAGATTTGGATGATTGAGACGCACCAGGCGCCCGGGGGCCCTTAGGGCGCGAGTCATAGAAGACAAGGAGGCTATCCCCCTTGTCCAAAAACTGATTGCTGCGCTGCACATAAAATTTATGGCCTGCGATTTTTCTGTTGACTGGCTACCATAGCCAGGCTACCACCGCTCTCACGGACGGAGGAGAGCAAGATGACCTATGAAATCGAGCTAGGCATCAATTACCCAGAACGAGAAGCTTTCGCCGAATGGTTGAGAAAGCGTGGACACAAAGTCTACCTTAGCTTCGTCGGGGAAAGCGGCATCCTTAGGCCGATTGAACCAGAGGAATATGAAGATGAATTCAGCGAACTCTGCTGCCAATTCGAAATGCGAAAGTCAGGACACGGCAGCCAGGATCAGATTCCTGCAGAATAAAATATCCAATGCGCCGTTAGACTCTGAATGGCGTCGTATATGGCTACGCGAACTTTGGCGTCTTTTTGCGAAAGAAGCAAAATGAGCAACTTCACGATCAGAGAGAGCAGCGACGGCTGGTTCACTGTGGTAAAAGACGGTAAGCCGCAGTCTGAACATCCGACCGAGCTAGAGGCCGCGGCTACTATCAGGCTTATGCGCAATGATCTTGGAAAGATGCCACGCGAGCAGATGGCGATGGATATTTAGGTGGATAGTAAACACGACAAGCGAAGAGCGGCTATACAGAAATACCGTCAAAAGATGATAGCCGTCCGAATGCACAGAGAAACTTATAGAAAGTTCAAAGCCATATCCGCCAGAGATAACGACAAGTCCCTGATTTCTACTTTCGATCGCGTGGCTGAAGAAATCCTACACGGCAAAGGAACACAGGAGAAAAATGACGAAGCAGAAGCCAAAGCCGAATCCTGAAACGGAAACCAGAATACTTGATATATTCGAACAAGAAGGCAAACTTGGCATAGCAATATGCTACGGCAATGGACACGAAAAAGGCGGGCAAGTGGAGGCTTCTATATTACTAGATGACCAGAGCGCAGAAAGGACTATCGGCACGATTATCGAAATTAGAGGCCGCATTCGCAGAAAGGACGAACCCTGATATGGCAAGCAGACAACAGCTACGCGAGAAAATCGAAGAGACACTCAAGAAAGCGAACGGAGAGTTCGTGCAGACAGAAACAATGGCGAAATACGCCTTTGGACTCCGAGCTAGGCCAAGCAAAACAGATATCAAAAATCTGATGAACACGATCAGCACTATGAAAAAAGCCGGATGTCCAATTGTAGGACTTAAAGGGTCTGGTTATAAATGGGAGGCTAACGGAGCTGATGGTGTTGTGAAAATCGTTCCGTCAACTTCGGCTAACAGGGATACACCGGTCCAGGATGCCATCGAGGAAAAGCTGAAGTCTGCAAAAGGAAGGTTTGTGGCCATCGACAATTTAGTTAAGCACGTCTATGGGACGAAAAGAACGTCCGCCTGCGCTAGAAAGAATATCATGAAAGTGATATCGACGATGCGCAAAAACGGCTTCCCAATCGTCAGCTCGCAAGGCAAGGGATATAAGTGGCCGGTCAATGGAACTAACTACGAATGGCAAGATGGCGATGACGCCAAATTTCTTGACCTGAGGAAAGCGGTGGTAAAAGATGGTCTTGACAGACTCCAGCGTTCCCTCAAGGCGAGAAAAAGCCACGAGCTTCTTGATGCCGCCGAAAGAAACGAGGAGTTGGAGAAAGAAGGAACGAAAATCTCTGGAGAAGATCCTAAGCTTCTTACTTCGTTTACTCCAGAAGAGCTTCTTACCGATAAAGACAGAATCAAGTTTGCCCTGATGGAAATAGAAGCGGCAACCAAAACACTCAACGAGTTGCTAGCAAAAGGCGACAAAAATGGATGAACTTCATGCATCGATAGGTGCGGGAATTAAGAAACGCATGCTGAAGCCTTAATGCATGTCCCCCATGGCGCCGGCATTCGATAATGTAGAATCCGATCGACATTGACGAACTTTCTGGCTGTAACATAAGGAGAACTTGGATGACATCATTCATGGGAATGGGTTGCGGCTGAATGAGAAAGCGGAAGTTTGAGCAATATCCGTATGAGCGGGTTATCGATATGCTCAGAAAGGCCGGTGGCGAGATAGTAGGAGCCGTAGCTCTGGCCGACTATGCCTACGAGCGTCATGGCTCGCCACACGATAGAATGAAGCGGTTTTACCAAATCATGGCGCGGCTCAGGGATGGCGGCTATCCTATCGAAAACATCCGCGGCAAAGGCTATCGTTGGACCGGATGCCTCGACCCGAATCGGCATCAGATATCGACGGATCAGATTGAGACAATCAGGCAGCATGTGCTAGATATGCAGGATCTACTTGACCATAAGATCGGATTTGTTGTGCTGGCCGTTCACAAGGAATCTGATTTGACCGCGCCGGTGGCAATGTTGACTAATATGGATGAGCACGGCGCAAAAATGGCAATGCAGGTCGTTCTGCGTAGTGTTGCCAGGACGGTGGAGGCAAAACTTAACTGATATGCGGCGACAGGAGGGTTGAATGAGCAATCGTAAAGTTACACCAAAAGTTAGGCTTGCGAACTTGGCCCATGTGCTTCGGGACAAGTCTCAGTGGCCGGATGGATTCGACTGGGAATACAGTGATTGCCGACGCTGCGCTATGGGACTAGCCAGCAAGATCGGGATCGTCGCTGGGATTAGCGACGAACATTTGTGTAAACAATTGGGACTTACGCGGGTGCAGGTCTCTGAGTTGTTTGGCCTTCGGCACGTCCACATGCGGAAATATATTTCTGAAGTTACTCCAGAGGACGTAGCTGATGCGATCGATGAAGTTCTGGCCAATAAGTGAATTCCGAGTCGAGCCAGTCCGCGTGGGGGAGCGTTGCGTGGAGAACGGCTCATAGACTAGCCAAAGAATATGATTCAAGAGTATTTTTTTATGACGAGTAGTCATGAGCAAGATCGAACCAAACGACGCCCTTGCCCATCTCGGGATCTCTCTGCTATTAACTCGGAGTCCTTCCGAGTGGACGTGGGACATGCATGAATTCGATTACGACTTTAAGCAGTGGGGTCTCTTTTTCGATAAACCAAAGGTTCAATTCCTTGGCCGCTGGGAATACGACGCCGAAGAGTTTGCTTCCATGACCGAGGAAGAGCGTAGACTTCCGAATGGACTGAAGGCCAGCATTGACGGCGGACGGACGTGGGTAGAAGTGCCGATACGCGAAGGGCTCGTTTATCGCGAGCGGCCTGGGGAACCATCTTATGAGTTCAGGGACGGAATATGGAAGATGCGACACATAAAGGGACTCTGGTAATGAGCAAGATCGTCAAAGGCTCGATTGTGGACGTGCTGGAGGCCGTCTGAGTTGTCTAACGAATAGGACGCATCACCACTATGCGAAGACGGGAGCATCTGCCTCTTAGGGTTCAGCTCTACGTAAGAGTCACAAAAGCTTTATGGGCCAAAGGCATAGATGATGCGTCGGTTGGGACGGGACGGCTGCACAGATTTCGGTTTAGGCATCGGCTAAAACTACGTCTCGGTTGTCTCATGAATGGGACGCCAAGGCGTTTCGTCAGGTGATATTATGAGCGGTCACAGGGAGGACCACATGCGCTCGCTCTTGGCTGCAGCAATTCTAACAATCAGCGTCCCAGCCTCGGCTGCTCAATTCCACTTCGACGGCATTCAGGACACGTCGCCACCGCTGGAGCTGCTGAGCCCGTTCACGCTCGATATGGACGTGCCAGACGCCTTGGTGACCGCTGGTGGCGTGAGCTTTGGGGCCGACTGTGTGGGCAACTGCACGGCCGTTGGACCGGTGTCTATCCATGGGACCGGCCTGTTCACGGACATCCCGGGCGACCCAGGCGTCGACTACTCTATATATAAGGTGTCGGTCTCCATCGGCTTCATCGCCGGCCAGGTTGCCTCGGCCGATATCAGCCTCATCGCAAGCTGGGATCTGGACCTGAACTGGGCATTCTCGGGCTCAGGAAGCTCTTGGGCAGGCTCGTATGCTAGCCCAGGCTGTGAGGGCCTGCTCCTGTCAGGCGCCTGGACGATCAGCCAGAGCTCCACTACGGCCATACCTGAACCGTCTGCCGGCTCGATCCTGCTGGCCGGCTTCATTATGTCCGGGCTGGTGTCTGTCGCCGCTGGCGCGACGTCGTCTCAGCATCGGAGACGGCAGGACAAGCGACCGCACAGGCAAGCCTGGAGATTTGTGAGAAGAGCTTGAGACCATGAATAGACCAATTACCGATTTATCACCGATGGGCTACGCAGAAATGAGCAAGGAAGTTCCGCTTAGTGGGAAAGACAGCGACAAGCTTGAAGAAGCTAAGCTTGCCATCACGGAAATATTCCCAGGATCTCCATTCGTCCTTATAATAAAGGATGGAGACCATCTGATGATGGTAAGTGATCCAAACACCGAAAGGAAATATTTGGCCAGGCTAGTTATGAAAGCCGGTGAATGCGTCCGTCCTTTGTTGGAAGAAAATTGATGAAGATATTCGCGAAGAGCTGCAAAAGAACGAGCGACTGAAAGGAGTGATCGTGCCTGAGTGCGAGATAAAGAACGCCATCATCACAAGTTCTAGGTTGGGGCTTGGCGCGGGCGGCCTTACTGGAATCATCGAACTCGATTACGGAGGAGTGCTGCAGGGATTTGGCAACTACCAGCTTTATTGTCCTAAACGCGGAGTAAAAAGCGTCGCCGGCCACTTCATTCTCAGAATCATACAGATCGCTGGCGTGGAAGAATGGGACAAAATTATAGGAAAGGCTGTCAGAGTTAAAGCGGATCATCAGAAAGTTCATGCGATCGGGCACATCATTAAGGATGACTGGTTTCTTCCTTGGGACGACTTTAAAGATTGCGACTGATGGGCTTCACAGCGTGGATTCGGAGAAACAGCGACGGAGCATTGGCGCCGCACCATGTTGACGACGAATGGGATTCGCGAGCTTGCGGCGGAAATGAGAAAGGGACGAGATGTCTGATGATCGAGTAGACGCGTGGAGACCAAAGCAATGCTGACAACTCCGCGGCTGATGCAGATCATCGGAGTGGCGCTCGTGTTTCTGTCCACTGGATTTGTTGCGCCTATAGGTTGGATACAGGTCGGATTGGTAAGCGCGGCGCTCGGAGGGTATCTAATCGGCCTTTTTCAAGGGACGGATCTGTGATCAGGCGCATCGATGACTTCCTAATTGACCGCGTGTTCCAGCCCGTGGCCGACGTGTCGAGTCGATGGTGTTCGTGCTACGGTATAGCGGCGTTTCTATTTACCGGATTTGCGCTAGAGCAGTTTGTCTACAGGTTCTATCTTAGAGATTGGCTGTGGATGGCGTTAGGCCTGACTTGGATTCCCAAAAGAGTTTGGGATGCATATAAAGCAGAATTAAGACCGATTAGAGACGTCATGCCTATCGATCGAATCAGCAACTTCATCGTTAGGGTTGTGTTCGTAGTTTTCCTCATCCCAACGACCGTGATTGCGGTAGCGGAAGCCAAAGACGCGATGAAGACTGTCGCTGAAATATCGTGGATATTCTTGATAATTGGGGAATATTTCATGGCATGTCGTCCTCGGCCGCCAAGGAGGAATCTGGCGAAGAATGTGGAAAATCTTGCGGCCATTCGCACATAGATAATTTCTGACTTCTGCCTCGCATTTATAGACCGCATAAAAATCCCTTGCCATATCTCTAGGTTACGGTAGACCCTAGATACGCACACCGAGTCGTGGGGGGCTACATGACCGAGGACGAATTCCAGCAGCTTGAACCTGAGCAGAAGCAGCAGATCATCCAGGGTTTCATGGAAGAAAAGCGTGCTGCGTCCATGATTGCTCGTGAGATGATGGGCCAGACTCCAGACGAAGGTCATGCAGGCGTCCGCATTATGTCTATGGCGCTAGGTATGATGCTCTCGATTCTTCGAAATTTCACTACGGGATTTTCGATCGAAACGGCGATTGAAGAGTCAATGCGCTTTATAGAAAGTTGCGCCCGTAGCGGGCTGGCTGGTATGCCACAAGATCTGACTGAGGAAATTTTAGCTACTTCAGTGGCGTTAAAAGAAGCTGGAGCTGACGATGAGGCGATAATGTCGACAGCCAGAGCCATGATCGATGCGCATTTCGAGGGAGCGAAGCAATGAGCTACACAAACACAGAGGACCTGTGGGCAGAGGAACTATATAAGAAAGAGGCGGAACTTGCCCGCAATATTGCATTTGAAGCTCTGACCACAGAAGAACCAGCAGAAATCGCATCCAGGATGAGGGTGCTGCTTATGGCAGCCGGAAATTTGGGCTCCATACTTATTCATTACTCGGAGAAAGACTTCCCATACGAAGGCATGTTCGAATTATACAAGCACTTCTGTGAGTTAGGCAGGGGAATCGAAGTTCCAGAAGATCTGCGACAGAAAATCTCTGTTGCAGCCGCAGAGCTTAATGAAGGCGAGGATCCGCGCCCGCTGATTAATATGATGGTCAGGGAATACTTCGAGAGTAAGAATGGCAAGTTAGAATCTTATGAGGGGACGAAGCAATGATCACTATGGTAAGTTGGCTTTTGGTCGTCGGCATCTGTTTGTTTGTCTCTTGGTGCAAAAAGATCGCGGTGTATAAACAATGCACAAAGGATAATGAAAATGCCGTTTGATGCAGGATTAGACACCGAGAAGTCCTCGATTGACCTATATCGACAGCGAAGAGATGTGGCTGCCGATATCTGGCGTTCGGTGCCGAAAGAGAATTTTATGATGTCCATCTGGCATTGCGGGACCAGAGCGTGTGCGCTTGGTTGGCTAGGCATTCTGAGACATGATGGATGGCAGATATCAGGAACATTTCCGCTTTGGTTAGACCAGTCCGAAGGAGCAGGTCGCTACGCGCCGATTATAGGAGCTGCCCGTTACTTCGGAATATCCGTTCTACAGGCTGAGAATTTGTTCACGATAATTTCTGGCGATAACTTGAATAAAGAGGCTATCGGCGAATCCTTGTTGGCACTTCCTTATACTATTCACAAAAGCGAGGATCAGATTCCTCTTCCGCTTGTGGTCGACAAATGATGCACATAGCATCGATTCCGTATACGCGATGTGCTGATTGCAGGCAGCCATCGAAGGGCTTTTTCCGCTGTGACGCGTGTAGAGACAGACTAAACAGAGGACGTCGTAAGCCTCTAGAGAGACTCGAGTGCGCTTCCTGCGGCAGGTGGTTTAGTCAGAAGATATCTACGCAGAAGTTCTGTGACTCTGTGTGCCGGGGTATGTTCTGGAATAAAGCCCGAAGCGTTGGCGGATGGAGTCCTGTAGAAGTTTCTTGCCAATGCGGGAAGGTATTTAAGCAGAAACGTCCGACGCAGAAGTTTTGTGGAGCGACTTGCAGAAACTTTGTCTGGAATAGGATAACGCACGCCAAGAGGAAGGCTCCTAAATTTATAGGAGAGTAAAAATGATCCCGTCTTTTCGTTCTATCGGCGACAGCAACACTTTCCAGAACCACGGCAAAGTGGGGACGACGCTATTTAGCGACAATCGAGGCTACGGCAATTGGCTTCGAGCCTTGTCGTGGGGCGCTATAGGTTGGGACCAGTGGCTTGACTCGTCCGACCCGATTACCGGCTATATCGGGTATGGATCGAGTAATCGAGGCATCCCAAACAATCGAACAGTCGAAGTCGCTACTCGGTTCAATCGCGACATGCTAGTAAAGCCTCCTTTGATTGGATTGCTGTCCATTGGCGAGGCTGACGTGCAAAGCGGCGTGGATCCTAATACGACGCTCGCTAATCTCAAAAGCTTCGCTACGCAAATGGCCGACAAGGGCACGCATGCAATTTTGTCTACCAGTCGTATCTGGACGCAGCCATGGACTACAGCCGCGAGCGAAGCCGCATTCAAGACCGTGAATCACGGACTTCGGTCATGGTATGCTGGGCAGAGCAATCAGCATATTCATTTGTTTGATTGCGCGGCGCTGGTTTACGGATGCCCAGAGGGCCAACCGATCAAGTTTGCCAATCCAGCCCATTTCACTGACGGCAGAGTGCACTTATCGAGCGGCTATGCTTTTCGCGAAGGGCAAGAGTTAGCGAATTTCCTGGTCTCGCGTGGTCTGATTGCGCCTTTCTCGGCATCTACCAATATGCTTGGTAGCATTCTCGCCAGGAATATCATGAACCTAAACCAGTCCCATTTGCTGGGGAATGTCGTTCAGGGCACTGGACATGTAAATGGTAGACGGCCAACAGATGTGATGGCTTCTTTTGCGGCGGGCGCCGCTGGCAACACCACAATCATTAATCTTCAGCCAAATCCGCTTACGGGTGGGCAGAGTATCGCAGTCACGGTTAATCCTAATGCCGCTACACCCAAAGATACGTTGATATTCAATTGGTCCGTCATCAAGCCGGTGCCGACGTTTTCGACCCCAGTGATCGAAGTCGAGTTCGATGATTCGCCTTATTGGATTGGTGCCACGGCGTATCTGGGACAGACCGGCGTGGGCAGCAACAACGCCGTCATGGGCCACTATTGGTCTGACCTGAAGCCAACATGGCCAGCCGCAAAGAGATATCCGGTAATTGGCACGGCTTTGCCGTCCAACGGGGATCCGGAGCATCTGAACCTGAGCCTTTATGTCGTCGGCACCACCATGAAAGCTCTTGCTCCGGCTAAGATGTGGGTGCATCAGGCTTGCGTGGCTGATGTGCCGAATCCAAAGTCCGTCCTTGGTTGATGGGTAATGAAGGTCAAAGAGCCGACACCAGAAGAGCGTCGCATCCTGCATCACCTTATTACTGTGTGGGGACAGTATAATAGTTGGGGCAGTTCATACGAGGATGGGGTTTTCGGGCACGCATGCATGCAGGCCGGAGAGCGCGCTTGCGAATTACTGGAGGAGTATGGGTTGGCGTTCGACGATGGATGGAATGCAGTTCTGACTGAAAAAGGCAAGCAGCTCAGGGACTACGAGTCCATCTAGTAGAGGAATTCTCGGCGGGAGAGGATGATGGGGCATAGTCATGGGTGAGGAAACTGAAAGCTGGAAGGTGGCGTCTGAGATCGAGCGCAACCTGGCGGTGGCGCTGTATCAGACGTTTTATGAGTATGATAGTGACATGTGTTACACGACCGACTTTTCTCCGGATGTATACAAAGCAATTGTCATGGATGGAAGCTTTGTGCACATAGACGGAAGCTTCGACTTCGTGAAGCTTGCCAAAAGCCTGCTCAAACGTATGGTCGAGCAAGGGCTGATGCAGCTGACATGACACAGCTTAAGCCGATTTCATTTACGTGGTGTCCGGATATGACCGTTGTCTACACGAATTATCGTGGAGAAGCCGCGCAACGCGTCATTAGGCCGATCAGCTTACGCTACGGAGTAAGCCAATATCACACTGAGCCTCAGTGGATTATGCGCGCCCTGGACCTGGACAGAAACGTGGAGCGAGAATTTGCGCTACTCGACATGAAGCGGACAGGATAACACAAGATGCTTAAAATGGATCGACTAGGCCTTGCAGCGTGCGTTTGCCTGCTTGCCATCCCGGCGCAGGCCGCTCCACAGCAACCGGAGGCGCAGCAAATTGTCCGAACAGGAAACACCACAAGCCATAGCACGGCGACATCGAGTGCTCGCGCTCAGGGTGGAAGAGCTTCAGCAGCGGGCGGAACGGGAGTCGGAAAAGGGGGAGCTGGCGGCCTGGGAGCTGGGGGTTCTGCTTCGGCAAACGGAGGATCCGCTGCTGGTGGCCAGGGTGGCGCTGGCGGGTTTGGGGGAACGTCTTCGGCGTCTGGAGGCGCCCTCAGCGGCGTAACCATTAGCGGCAACAACGACCACTTCCCCCCAGCAAGTGCCTATGCGCCTCCCATCGTGACGGCAAACCCATGCCTTGGTGGCATCGGCGGAGCGGCACAGACCAACTTCTTCGGGCTTGCATTCGGCAAGACCAGCGAGGACCGAGTCTGCCAACTGCACCAGATCGGCGAGAACAGGCTGGCGCTGGAATACCTGATCCAGACCGACCCGGACGTGCGCAAGGCATATGAGCGGCTGGCATCGGCGCAGCCTCCTGGTGTTGTATGTGGTGCTGGTGGGACGCCAGGTTACCATCCTGAGTGTGCGCCAGGTAAGCCTCGAAAATGATTAATCGTCGTGGACTTCTGTTCGGAGCGCTAGCAGCTCCAGCGATCATCAAGCTCGCGCCGCTGATGCGAATCTCTCCAGCTCGGCTTGGGTATCCAGATCAGGTTATTCTCGGCCAAGTATTGGAGCTGAGCGGGACGTGGACAGAGAACAGGCCCGTTGCCCTTGAAGCATCAATGGACAAAGGAATGACCTGGATTAAAGTGTCCACAATATCCAGCCGAGATGGACCTTACTCAGCAATCATCCCGCGCAATATTGTCGCCGGTCAAAGCGGTAGTCTTTTCATCCGAGAGACTGGGCCGATTGTCACTCGCAAAATTCCAGCGATAGTATCGACATGAATAGAATCCACTTTCCAGACGAGAACTGCGATTACATCATCAAGGTCGCATCTGAGCCGGCTCCTCATGCATCGATCGAATACTTCCCGCAAGAGGGCAAGATAACGCATGACGGATTGATCCGTCTGATGGATCAGGGACGTATTGCGATTATCGATAGGGCTGAAGATGGAGACGGCTACGTTGGGCGCGCCATCATTGTCGGGATAATTCCTTAAGTGGCGTTCCCATCCGTCTTTATGTTGAACGATCGAAGCATAGATTGGGGCACGAAGAACGCCGGACGACCACGCTTTGGGTCCTTCCACAGCTCATGCTTCTGTCCTTCTTTGGCCAAAATCCATCCCCTGATTACGAAGTGAGGAGCCATGCCAGTCAGCAAAACACAAGGAGTGTCTTGATGGGTGCCTTCGTAGATTAGAAGGCAGTAGTCGTGATCTTTTGCCGTCCTGACTTCCCATTCTCCAACGTCTCTGCATTTCCGATCGCCGATTACACCAGCGTAGTATTTATCTTGATATTTAGCGAATGCCTTTTCGCCGCAAGCTCCCTCGATATGAGTGCGCCAGCCTTCCTCTACTGGCCTGGTCCCTGAATTGTGCTTCTTCAGGATGTTCTGGACGTTGCGCTTCATGCCGATGGTGGCTGCGTCAACAAACTCGTAGCTTTCTAGAGAAATCTCTATGGAATCAGGCATTTACAGAAGCTCAGGGTTCTGGTTAGCGTAGATATCCTTTAGCGTGGAGAGCACTTGTTTCATCGTGTCGATCCCGACTTTCGCCTTCCTGTTGGTCATTTTGCCTTGTTCCACTAGCCTAGGATAGACTCTCTCGCGCATTGCGATTTCTTCCTCGACGCACTTAATTTGGCTCTCAAGCTGGTTAGGTTGGGGCATTGTTAGACCCTTTAGCGGGCAATTCATTTTCCAATTTCGCCGAGAACTGGCGAATCCGGTCTAGAGCCGCGGCGATGCCTGCCCTATATCCTATATCATAGGCCCTAGACGTGGCCCGTTCGATTTCTCTCACGATCTGTGAGGCTGCTTCCTCATTCATTTTCTATTCTCGCTCGACGCACTTAATCTGACGCTCAAGAGGCGCTTTCATTCTATCTTCCCGTTTATGCTGCCAGTAAGCAGCTTGAGCACATCTTCCAGAGCCTCGATGCGACCGGCTTGATGAGCGGCTACCGTTGGCGGTGGCGTGATGGCATTCAGCGCGAATGCATGTCGCTCTTTAGACTGCCGCATCATTTCCTGAATCTCCTCAACCAAGCTCATGTCCGTTCCAGTTCACTCATTATTGTCTTGATGCAATCCGCTACCGCTCTGTTGTGAGTGCAATCCTGGAATTGTCCAGTTTTCATGTCCCGATCGCCGATACGTTGAGAGCGACATGCCCTGATCGCAGCGCGCAGCGCAATTCGGCGAGATGTCTTGAATATCTTTATGATTTCTGGCGAGACTTCACTCATCGTTGCCGAAAATCCTATCCCAGAAGCTATGCACAGCAAGCCGGCGGCTGGACTTTCTCCATTTCTTCCTAAATCTAGCCCGCTCTTGGAGCCGGATTAGAATCGCCTCCTCGGCCGCCTCTTCCAGGTTAGCTATTATCTCGCTGTATCCGCCATCAAAGAAAGAGCTGAGCACAAACTCAACGTCGTTGGTGCTGAAGACTTCAATAATCTCGGCCGCTTCCTGCCCGATGTCCCTGGCGATCTGTTGGGCTACTTGATGGATGGTTATAGGCTCGTCCGGTTTAGGAAAACAGCTCATGGCTTTATTCTTCCCTCCAACTCCAGTCGAAATGCTCAAACGCGATCTGCTGCGCCGCTTTCTCTATTTCTTCTTCCGCGGTGTCGTCATCGACTTCGATTGTGTCTTCATGGATCCCATAGCCGCATCCATAGCTGATGATTATGGTTCTCACTGTTCTCTCCTGATTGACGTCTAGTAACGCTTTCCGCTGAATTGCGGCTCGCAAGCCGTCGGATTCCTCGGCACCCACGATGTTCCGGTCGATCCGTCGTATTCCACGACGAATATGACCTTCGTCTCTGTCCAGGCATACACTGGGTGACAATCGGCTCCGCCGAAGCCGTTGTCGTAATTGTAATCCAGAATCTTTCTTGCATCTGCCCAGGGCAATAGATGGCCTAGGTGGTTTGGCTCGGGGTCATCCCATTTATGGCTGTAGTGCTCTCCAACGACCGCGAACAGAACTTGCTCTTCTCCGGCTTCAGCTTCGATTCCTTGGGCTAGATTGGCCAATGCTCTTTCTCCCTGCATGGTGGTTCCTCCGCTTTAGCGCGTCACCAACAACCGCTCTCTGGCAAGACCCTCGGTTGGGTTGGTCGGCTTCGGTTACATGACACGCTCCTGGGTTAGAGGAACGGCCCATCCCTACCCAAATCAGCCCTTGCTGTCAAGCGGGAAAGCTAGTATGCAAGGGGGAAATCAGGAGGCACATATGGGGGAGACTTGTGGGGCAAGGGTGGACTCTGGATACACACGGCTGGTTTTAGCAGAGCCGGGAAGCACATTTGGGTTCGAGGATATATTTCCTCCATCACGGAAAAGCCTGTCGCAATGGATTACACGATTGACGATGGAGATACATGGGACGGGATAATGTCGCTTACGGTTGGATTCCCTCTATCTTTTGCTTGGTCTGGTTGTTGCCCGGACATAAATCGTCCTGGAGTTTTCAGTCTCAGGGTCCGAGACAGAAACAGGCCGCATGTCATGCCCAATCCCATTACCATAGGAGCAGAACCACTTGACCATGAGTAAGGATGAGCTTGTTGCCGAGCTGAGGCGACGATGCGCCGAGGCCGGGACGATTAGTGACTGGGCCAAGGGGCATGGGTTATCGGCCATCTACATTTCCGACGTGCTGAACGGCCGCCGTGGCGTTGGTAGGAAGCTCCTGAAGGCCATGAACGCCGTCGAGAGGAAGAGCTATGAGCTTCTGGAGGATTAGGCCAGAGCTATGGACGCTATGTTTAGAAGCATATACGGCAGGCGGTGAAAAGGAGGATTGTGAAATGATGATCGAAGTTCCAGGAGACGGTTGGGTAGACACGAAATCTATTATCGCTGTGAGTATGCCGTTTCCCAATAGAGACAAATGGCATGTAAGGGTTGATTACATCGGAAGCTCGCAGGTGTTTCTTGGTGTGTTCGATGACAGAGAAGACGCTCTGGCCTTCGCTAAGTGAGTTGTAACGGCATGTGATGACAGCCCGCTCATGGAAAACGAATGAATGATCTAGTCCAGCAATATTACCTGCTCAGGATGGACCTTGCGCTTGCTAATTTCGAGAAGTGGTATAGCTTCGAGATGTTCGATAAACTCACATGTCTCATACATATGTCTGAACGTCTTGAGTTCGCTATAGACTTTGCATTCTTGGTTATGGACGAGTCGCAGGAGGATGAAATTGACTGAGCGCAAGCCAGGAGACTTTCTCACGCGGAGAGCTTGACAGACTCTTTCGCAGAGTGGTCCGTGAAATCGACGACAGGAGGCTTTGATGTTCGATGTGCCATGGGTAGGGCGTCCGATTCTGAAGCTAGACGGGCCGGTGCTGAAGCTGGACGATGGGCTTGAGCCACGAGGGGTCGAGCCGATGACCACGTGTCAGTGGTGCGGGAAAGAGCGACTTCTGAGCGCCATGTTCGTTGAGGAGCGCAAGCCGTTCTGTGGTCGCAGGCACTACATGGAGTGGCATAGCGAGCAGTATGTGAAGGTAGATAATCAGAACATTGTCACTGCGGCTTTGGATATTCCATCTGGTCTTGTAAGGAGCCTTAGGACCTTATGGGTTGAGGCCGATGTTCAGCTTACAGAGGCGTCCAGCGCTTACTATATTCTTGGCGACTGGATCGCGGCTGCACGACACCACAAAGTAGAAATGGAGGATAAGTTCAATGAAGTCGCCGAAGCGTTCCGTAACCAAAAAGCAGATGCTCTCGTCGCCAAGATACAGGCTCGCATTAATGCTAGGGGCTGCATCACTGCTGATGGGCTCCTCAGCTTACTCAGCTAATCCACGAAATGGAGTGCTGGCTAAGCCAACAGGAATTCATGACGGAGACACGGTATATTTCGGGCCAGTCACTTGTCGGTTGGCAAAAATAGACGCGCCGGAGCTTGATCAGCCGTTCGGAATATGGTCGCGTAGGAGCTTGATAGAGTTGGCCGGCAAAGGCCGACTGCGCTACGTCATTACCGGACACGACGACGAGAAGCCTCCAAGGGCTATTTGCGAAATTTACAGGGCCAGAACCGATCTTAATCTAAAGATGGTAAAGCTAGGCTACGCTTGGCACTACACGCGATACGACAATTCACCAGAGTTCGCCGCTGCTGAAACTGAAGCCAAAGATCACCATCGCGGACTCTGGAAATTCCCTCTACCTTGTGAGCCAGAGACGTGGAGGAATCATCGTGACGATTGTCCTAAGTCCGGAGCAGAGAATTCACTTCATCAGGACCCTGTCATGCGTCCAGCTGGCGCAATTGGCGTCGGGCAACTTCCAGCCCAACCAATCGAGGGACTTAAGTCCGAGTGGCAGAGCGGATCGCTATTGCGAACGACTATCGGCCCAAGAGGAAGCAGTCAGTAATTTATGGTGGGGAGAGTGACTGAGCCAATCATCACCATCAACGGAATACATCTGTCCGAGGCGCACGCAATTACCGTGCGCGTGGCATTACAGAATTTCGAGGCCATGTTGTGTGAACAAGGAGAGCCTGGAATAGGAATTGAGGCATTATACGTTAAAAGAGTTCGAGAAATCACAAGGATAATTTTGAGCGATGCATAACTTCCACGCCTATGCGTGTCTCGATGGAGATACAGAATATCTAATCCAAGCGCTGTTGAAATGCTACCATTTCCGGAGACAAAGGAGGCCGAAGCCTTTAAGGTTCGCTATGCAGCTGGTTCGCAGGGGCGATTCAAGGCGTAAATTCCGTTGCACGCATCCGGTGGTGCGCCAAGCCAACGGCATGAAGGGCAGGAATCTTTGGGTTATAAAGTGAGAGGACTTTGTCTATTCGGAATTGGCGTTTGCTTGATGGCGGCATGGTTGATTTTTGGCGTCACTTATGCGTCGTATAGAAAAGAAATGACAGCTATGCTTGTAGAGCATGATGAGGCAATCAGGAGAATCGTGAATGACCTATCGGCAGCAGACGCGAGTCTGAAAAAAGCGTGCCGTCAGACAAATGGCTGCTGACGCATGGAGCGATCGGAGGATTGCTATCCTTCGCCAGCGTTATGCCAACGGCGACAGCCTCGAAGTCATTGCGTCTAAACTGAATTATCTTCCAGGGCCGGCGATGACGGTTCTGGACGTGAGCTATATGGCTGGCCAACTTGGTCTTCGACGTCCAGACTTCTCCGAGATGATCCGCCAATGGATTGAAATGAATGGGGTCACGCTATGCCCCACGGCTGCTGTTGCCCACACGACAGCCGAAGTGGACATTATGCCGGGGCGCAGAGAAATGGCCGCTCATATTGAGCGTAGGGAGCTTGACATAATCGCAGGATTCAGCAACCGGAGTCAGCGGACTATGGCGAATCGGCGCGCGGCCCGCGAGAAGGTCATCGAGCATTTCCGTGCCCTCAACAGCGGCAGCCTTCACAAAGAAGCAACAGAAGCGGGCGAAGCAGAGGGAGGAACGCGACGCCAGGAATCTGGAAATCGCGCAGCGCCAGGAAGCAAAAGACGAAGAGTGCGCGCCAAGGGCCCAGAGGAAGGCGGTCAGTGACGCCGATGGGCGCATGCTTCGTGGCCCTAGAGTCCGACGCAGCGGGTCAGGCTTCCTACTAGGCTCTCAGATCCAAACCCTCTACAATCTCGGCAAGAAAAACGGCGATAGAGCGCTGATTAAGGCCAGACATGTTCGCGCGGCCGAGCAATTTATGGCCGAATGGGAGGCTTTCAGCGGAGCTGCCAACGTTGGGAAATCAGACTTTCTAGCCATGATTATGTCGCGGCATGGCAGTTCGACGCCATCCGGAAGCCACGATCATCGCATTCTAGCTCAGCTTGCAGGAAAATCAGCGTTTATCGAAACCTGCGAAGCCATGGGCAATGCGTTGAGCGTCCTTATACACACGTGCCTACTGAATATAGAATTCAAGCAGTGGTATGAAGACCAAAAAATGGAGTTTCGTAACGCTAAGGGCTTCTTGTCTGCGTCCCTCGATCGCCTTGCGGACCACTATGGACTAAAATAGGAAAGCCCCATAGCGAAGTAAACATATACGCAGTAGAGAATCCCCGCAATGGCTAGTGCCCAAGCCGGAACTGGACGCATTTTATTCTCCATGATGGATTTTGATAGCCAGATTGATTAGTTTCTCGCGCAAGTCCTTATCCATAGCCTCTAGCCTAGCACGCCAACGCTTAAGTCCTCGGCTTACGTTATTGTTTTTTAAACAGCAGGTTTTGCACCAGGATTGCAGTCCGTCTCTTGTTCGTCTGTTGATGAAGAACTCTGAGGCTGGCTTTGATTCACCGCACCTGGCACATCTTTTGTGCCCGTCTTCTGGCATGCGTCCTCGCCCCCAAGTGAGAGAAGCATGTTGATAATAGAGTCCATTACGAGTCGTCTAGTCTCTTGACCGTCAACTTTGTACTTGGCTACGCCGCTTATCCAGGTCGGTCTGTCGTATTTATTTATCCTGGAGACTTTTCCAGATCGTTTGTTCACCTTGTAAAGGTGTGGATATCTCCGCACTTCGTGACATAGCTTGCATGTGCTTTGATATCCACCATACAAAGCCGATCTTAAAGCGTAGTTATCTAGAGTTTTTATCTTCTTGCAGCGAGTGCATCGCTTGCGCGGCACCCAATCCGGAACGCCCTTAAGCGGAAATTCAGGCCCATAAAGCAGCCGTCGATCGCCCAGGGTATTACTCCGTTTCCCCAGCTACCCAAGCATTAAAAGCGGAAAGCAGGAGGAAAGATAAATTTGCGTTGAGCCATAGGAG
>JADMIO011331809.1_pt1 | contig 72652 bp, 63 predicted proteins | sample 8958161 | NCBI WGS metagenome assembly JADMIO01 (sample SAMN16585339, study PRJNA669376) | soil metagenome | isolation source: Crop rotation soil | place: USA: Cullars Rotation, Alabama | collected 2011 | reverse complement strand
CCCAATTACCATCTGACCGAAATAAGGGGACAGGCCCCCCGTTCCCCAATTACCAGTTCCTGGTAATTGGGGAACGGGGGGCCTGTCCCCTTATTTCTGTCCCCTTATTTCCCCCTTATCTCCCCCTTCTTTCCCTGTCCCTTATTTCCCCGAGGGCTACTGAGTCTCCGGGTGGTACGACTGAGCGACATGCGGGAGGCGGTTGAAGAAGAATCCGGGCTCACCATCATTTCGCTTTTGGCGAAACAACGTTGGCTTGCGACCAGACTTCAACGGGCCAATTTTCCGGCCAATCCTTGCTTCAATGAAGCGGGTGAATTCAGCCCCGCCGATCGGCCTCCCGCGCAAAGTGTTGGTGCGCAGTTTCTCCAGCATTGCTTGCGACTCGTCCTCCCTTAGCCACGCAGACCAATCGGGAATGTCGCGCAGCAGTGGGAGATCTGGTGACAGCAGCTCGTCGCGACGCAGTCGACAGTGGGCTCGCGCGCTGGTCCAGACGTAGGCCGCAAAGACCGGCGCGAACCGGATTTCGTTCAACGTAGCGAGTTGCGGCATAGAGATGCGCGTCATCCAACGCAGCAGAGTGATAGCGACCCTGCCACAGATGGCCGACGAGCCGGTGTCGCGCATTGAAGTACGACGCGTATTCACCATGCGCTTCGCCAACTGTCTTGCGAAGTGAGTCGCCCCTCATCGGAACACATACCAGGTGGACATGATTCGACATTAGCACGTAGGCCCATACAGAAAGCCCCGCCCCTTTCGCTCTGTCGCGGAGAATCTGAAGGTACGCTTTTCGGTCAACGTCATCGACAAAAATGTCGTGCTTTCGATTGCCGCGATGCGTGACATGATGCGCCACGCCTTCAACGACAATGCGCCTCATTCTGGCCATCGTTTCCTCGATTGAAAGATGTGATTGATTGGGTTGAACCTCGCCGTCGCTCGTGGCGGCGTCCCGACAACTCAGCGATATTGCAATGCCTCGGCAACTGCGCTTGTTGTCACGAGATCATCGGAGGCAATGTCCGCGATCGTCAGCGCGACCTTCATGACACGATGAAACGCGCGCGCAGACAAGTGCAGCCGGTCCACTGCCTCGAGCAGGATCTCACGAGCGTCAGGAGTCATTGTGATGTTGCGTTGCAACCACGAGCCGCTCACCTGCGCATTGCATTTTCCGTCGAGTGCGGCGAAGCGTTCTGCCTGTCGCGCGCGCGCACTCTCGACTCGCTGGCGTATTTCCGCAGATCCCTCTGATGTGGAAGCCGTTGGTGCGGCCAGATCAGAGATGGGGAGCGCACTCATATTCACCACCAGATCAATGCGATCTCGCAATGGACCCGAGAGGCGCGCGCGATAACTGCGAATGTCCGCGTCTGAACAGGTGCACTCGTTGGAGCGCGCCGTTCCACTGAGTCCGCACAAACACGGATTCATCGCGCCGATCAGCGAAAAACGGGACGGATATGTGACGGAATTGCTCGCGCGGGAAATAACCACTCGTCCATCTTCCAGTGGTTGTCGCAGAGCATCGAGTACGTGCCGTGGAAACTCGAGCATCTCGTCGAGAAACAGCACGCCGAGGTGAGCGAGACTTACTTCACCTGGCCGGGGGGACGATCCGCCGCCTATCAGTCCCGCGGCTGACACAGTGTGGTGCGGCGCGCGAAAGGGACGCGGCGGCAAAGACGAAACGCCGTTCGCCAGCAACCCTGCGACGGAATGAATCGCCATTACTTCAAGCGCTTCGTCCTCACTCAGTGGCGGCAAAATTGTCGGAAGGCGACGCGCGAGCATAGTCTTGCCAGCGCCCGGAGGACCAACGAGGAGAACGCCATGCCCGCCGGCAGCCGCGATTTCGAGCGCGCGTTTGGCCGTTGCCTGACCAGCGACTTCGTTGAAGTCAACATCCGATCGTGTAACGACAGGTGTGGCAGGCGACGACAGATTGAAAAGCGCGTTCGCGCACAGTTCCTCCACAACCGCCCGCAACGTCGCGGGCGACGATACCGAAACCGATCTCGCAAGAGACGCTTCGGTCGCGTTCGCCGGAGGAACGACAAGCACAAGATCCTTCGTGAGTCGTCGCGCGACCGAAAGAACGCCGCGAACCGAACGCAGTGACCCGTCGAGCCCAAGCTCTCCCATGAACACCGCGTTGCCGAGCGCACCGAGTCCCTGCTTGATCTGACCCGATGCTGCGAGAACACCGAGCGCAATGGGGAGATCGAAGGCAGTGCCATTTTTTGGTACATCCGCAGGCGCGAGATTCACGGTGATCCGTCTCGCGGGCAACACGAAGCCGGAATTGACCAGTGCGGCGCTGACGCGCTCACGACTTTCCTTTACGGCACCAACCGGTAGTCCGACAATGGCGAAGTGCGGCAGACCCTGAGCGGAGTCGACCTCTACTGTCACGTCGTATGATTCGACGCCATGCACCGCAGCGCTCCGAACGGCAGATAACATCGCACCAATCTGTCAGTGCTGTGCAAAACACCGTCATCGTTGTCGCGCGCGCGTAATCATTGCGTTGCGGGCCGGCGTGAACGCAGTGCCAGCGCGGCGTTTACGGGGCGACAAATTGCTCAGTTACGAAACGAGGGAAATAAGGGGACAGGCCCCCCGTTCCCCAATTACCAGGAACTGGTAATTGGGGAACGGGGGGCCTGTCCCCTTATTTCGGTGAGCTGATAATTGGGGAACGGGGGGCCTGTCCCCGCATTTGCCCGCATTTGCGGAACATGGGAACGGGGTGGCGGGGTGGGTGTAGGTATTGCCGGCGCAGGAAAGCAGTGGACCCTGCTCCGGTGGCGTCTCGAACACAAGTCCGCTATAATTGCCACTAATTGTCGTACGTTTCAGTCGGCCAGTCGCACACACCGCGCATCGCAGAACAAGGGGTTCAAACATGAAGAGTACCGTAGTACTTCGCTCACTCGCTGTCGTCGTTGCAGCAGCCGCCCTCGTCGGGGCATATCACAGTGCCGCAGCCAGCGTTGAAGTTGCGCGTAACTCGCAGCGTCGCATCACGATCATGGTCACGCCTCAGGTCGCACCCAATGAAATCGATCTTGGCAAGGCCAAGGCGATTGACGTTGCGATCAAGGGTGAACCGTCGTGGCAGTTCTCGGATATCGATCCGCAGACCGTAGAATTTGCAAAAGCCATCCCCACCAAGAGCTCGACAAGCTCCAAGGATTGGGACAACGACGGGATCGCAGATCGCACGTACAGCTTTGCACCCAAGGATCTCAAGCTGCAGCTCACAGATAGCATCGCATGCCTCACGCTCGAGCTCATTAACAAGCAGAAGCTCTCCGGCTGCGATAAGGTCAAGGTCATCAAGAGCGGTCAGCACTAGCTCTCTGACCACGCCCCAACAAGTGAGTAAACGGACTGGCCGGTAATCCGGCCCGATCCGTGCACCAAACCGAGAACGGGCCGGCACATGCCAGCCCGTTCTCTTTTTTTCGCTGCGGAGTCTATTCCGAGTGAGCTTACCTCGATTTGCGACCCGGACCCTGATCATCATCATGCTGCTGACACAGGCGGCATGTGCCTGTTCATCGCGCGATACCGACTCCTCAGGACCCGACCCCGATCCCGACCCGGATCCGACGCCCAGCCCCGTTCCCAATCCTGGTCCTGAGACCATTCCTGCCGGCTTCACACTCGCTGTGCAGGAAGTTGTGTCAGGACTGCAAACGCCTGTCGCCTTCACATTCCCGCCAGGCGATACCCGTAACTTCATCGTCGAGCAGCGCGGCCGCGTGCGCATAGTGCAGAATGGTCAGCTGCTCGCTGCACCGTTCCTGGATATTCGTGATCGCGTGCGCTTCGGCGGCGAACAGGGACTGCTCGGCATTGCGTTCCATCCGCAGTACGCGAGCAACGGATTTTTCTATGTGAATTACACCGGCTCCGATGGAGCAACACGTATCGAGCGCTATTCACGTTCGACCACGGATCCCAATCTCGCCGACGCGTCATCAGATTTCCGCCTCATCACAATCCCGCAACCATATGCAAATCACAATGGCGGGATGATCCTTTTCGCGCCGGATGGAAAGCTGTGGATCGGAATGGGGGATGGTGGCAGCGGTGGCGATCCCCACCACAACGGACAGGATCGTTCAGCATTACTTGGCAGCATGCTGCGTATCGATGTTGCCGGTACGCCGTACGTTGTTCCTCCCGACAATCCGTACGTGGGACAGAGCAACGCCCGTCCCGAAGTGTGGGCCAAAGGACTGCGCAATCCCTGGCGCTTCTCGATCGATCGTGTAACCGGACTTCTGTACATCGCCGATGTCGGGCAGAATCGTCAGGAAGAAATCAATGCGGTACCACACACGATCGCCGGGCTCAATTACGGCTGGAACATCATGGAAGGCGATGAGTGTTACGCCGCGGCTTCGTGCGCAGGCACAGGACTCACAACGCCATTGCTCACGTACTCACACAGCGATGGTTGCAGCATTACGGGCGGTTACAGTTATCGCGGATCAGCGATACCCGAAATACAAGGGCGATATTTCTACTCCGATTACTGCAGCGGATGGCTTCGCAGTTTCAGATATGTAAACGGTGTTGCGACCGAGAGCCGCACATGGAACGTTGGCGCACTTGGGTCCGTTCTGTCGTTCGGAGAAGATCTCGCCGGAGAGCTATACATTTTGTCCAGCAACGGAAAATTGTATCGCATTGTAAAAGGCACAGGCTGAGCGCATCGCAATGAGAAAGACGTGACAATTGCAACGGTAAATCCAGCAACTGGTGAAACACTTCGCATATTCGAGGAGATCCCCGAGCGCGAAATAGAGCGGCGCCTTGCAAAGGCCGCCGCGGCTCAGAAAACATGGGCTGCCACACGTCTTGCCGATCGAGCAGAACTCCTCCGTGCCGCTGCAACACTCATGGATGCACAGCGCGATATGCTTGCCGCTCTCATGACTCTGGAAATGGGAAAACCTTTCAGAGCAGCGCGCGATGAAGCAGCCAAGTGCGCGACAGCACTTCGTTACTACGCGGACAATGCCGCCGCGTTCCTCGCGCCACGCAGAGCTCCACTGAGTTCGGATGAAGTGTCTGCCGTCACGACGCAGCCGCTTGGCGTCATACTCGCCATTATGCCGTGGAATTTTCCCTTCTGGCAGGTGATCCGCTTCGCGGCGCCCGCGCTCGTTGCCGGTAACGCAGCGGTCCTCAAGCACGCGTCCAATGTGCCGCAATGCGCAATGGCCATCGAACATCTCTTCACAAAAGCAGGATTCCCCGATGGAGTTTTTCAGACGCTGCTGATTTCGGCCGCGCGCGTTGAGCGCGTGATTCAGGACAATCGCATCGCGGGCGTTGCACTCACCGGGAGTGAGGGTGCCGGAAGTCAGGTCGCAGCCGTCGCTGGCAAACATCTGAAGAAAACTGTTCTCGAACTGGGTGGTAGTGATCCATTCATCGTTCTCGACTCCGCGAACATCAAGGCCACCGCGGCGATGGCTGCCAAAGCGCGCACAGTGAACAGCGGACAGTCATGCATTGCTGCAAAGCGATTCATTGTGACGCAAAACGTCGCTGACGAATTCGAATCAGCTTTCGTAGCGGCCATGTCCGCGCTGCAGGTTGGCGATCCGATGAAAGAGTCGACGGACGTTGGTCCTCTTGCCACCGAACAGGTTCTCACCGACGTGGAACGCCAGGTAAGCGATTCACTGAAGCAGGGCGCCATCCTGGCGACAGGCGGAAAACGTCTCGAGGGCACGGGGTTCTTTTATGCGCCGACGGTCCTGCTGAATGTGAGTCCCGACGCTCCGGTATGCACCGAAGAAGTATTCGGCCCCGTCGCGCCCGTGTTGCGCGTCAGTGATGCGGCAGCTGCGCTCGCGCTTGCGAACAACAGCCGCTACGGACTCGGCGCGTCAGTATGGACGAATGATCAGAACGAGATCGACTACTTCACAAACGGAATCGAATCCGGCATGGTCTTCGTCAACAACATCGTGCAGTCAGATCCACGGCTGCCTTTCGGCGGAATCAAGCGATCAGGTTACGGCCGAGAACTTGGCGAGACTGGCATACATGAATTCGTGAACATCAAGACGATCAGAGTTCGCGCGGTGCCTGCAGGAGAATTGTGACGCGTGTTCCCTCTCCCGGAGCACTCGTTACGCTGATCTGACCGCCCCAGCCTTCGATCAATTTGCGGGAGATCGCGAGTCCCAGCCCGCTTCCGCTCGATCGTGTCGAGAAGTGCGGCTCGAATATCCGCGGTAATACGTCGGCGGGAATGCCATGACCATTGTCCATCACTTCCACCGCGAGGGTGGTGGCATTCCGATTCACCTGCATATGGACAACTCTTGCATTTGCGTGACGCGCATTCTCGAGGAGATTAAGCAGTACCTCGCGCAATTCGTCTTCGGCGGCGAGCGCAAGCAGCGATCCCTCACTCTCATCATAGCGCCACTCCACCTCTCCCTCGCCCATGCGTTCCAGCGCCACCACATCGCGTGCGATGTCTCCGACATCAACGGGGAGAGCAGCCACGCGCTGTGAGGGTGCCACACCATAGCGGCTGAATGCGCGCGCAATTTCATCGAGCCTGTCAATTTCCTCGAGAATGCGCGCGACGTTGGAATCCAGAATCCTGTCGAAATCTTCGCGCTTGTCGATGTGAGCGCGGCGCAGGTGCTGCACGCCAAGGCGAATCGGAGTGAGCGGATTCTTTATTTCATGCGCTACCTGACGCGCCATCTGACCCCACGCAATGACGCGTTGTGCACGAGCCATCTCCGACACGTCATCGAGCGTGAGCACTGCACCGCCGTCGCCCGAGCTGAGCCGCGTGAGCCAGCCGTGCATCTGCTTTCCGCCGATCTCCTGATCGAATTCCATTTCGTCATCAGTGCCGGAGAGAAACTCCACCACGTACCTGTGCAGAGCGGGCAGGCGCGCATTCTCGCTCATGCTCATTCCCGGCTCCAGTCGCATTCCGACGAGTGTTCTGCTCCGTGGATTTGCCAGCGTAACACGCGCGTTGCTGTCGAAAGCGATGACACCGCTGGCGACATTTCTCAGAATTGCATCGGTGCGGCGTTGCGCCGCGAGCAGCTCTCCGCGGCTGGCATTGAGATCATTCGACATTGTGCGGAATGCCGCGAACACCGCGGAGAATTCCGAGCGCGGTTCAGCTGGCAGCGCCGGACTGCGCTCCCCTCGTGCAATTGCCAAAGCAGCTCCCCGCAATATTCCAATGGGTCGCGCCAGCTGCCGCGCGGCAATGCCGCTCAACACGAGCGCCGCCAGCGCTCCGACCGCGGTGCTGAACAACACGAGAACTCCCAGGTCGCGCCTTCTTCTGTCGATCGCGATGTGATCAGCGCGTGCGGGAGCGGCGAGCACCGCCTGCCCGAAGTGAGGACTCTGAATTACACGATATCCAACCAGCGCCTGCGCTCTGCCAACTCGCTGCAGATGAGAGGTCGTCAATTCATCATGAAGTTCGAGCCGATCGTATACATCCGGCGGCAGACGCCGGCCGAGAGGGGCCAGCTCCATGAAGAGTGAATCGCTTGTGACATCGAGCCGTCCCTCATGATACAGAAAGAGCGGCGCGTCATATCGCTCGGACGCGGCAACCATTGCACCAATTTCGACCTCATCAGCAGCGGAACCCAGCATCTCGATGAGCAGTAGCTCGCGCGCCTGGCGATCTCCGGCGAGAATGCTTCGATGCGACCAGATCGCGAAGAGAATTGCCGGAATCACAAAAAAAGCAAAGAGCGCCATAGTGAGCAGCACACGGTAGCTCTGCGCAAGGATATGACGCTGCGATCTGATCCATCGCATCAGCGACCCGTCAGCCGCAACCGCAAGCGACCATAGGATGCTGAAAATGAGCAGATCGAGAAACAACACCAGGGTTCCGCGCTGGAACAGCACATCATAACCGCGCAGATCAACTTCGACGTGAGCGCGCACCGCGTGGCGCGCGCCGAGCAACATGTCACCGTGCAGCTTGTTCCCTTCTCTCTCCCACCTTGGGAGACGCGTGATTGAATCACCACGTGCTTCCGGCGTCGACGGCGTCCACGTGTACGGCGGCTCTCCAGGCGGATCCTGCGTAAGTCCGAATAGAGACAGAAAGGGCTCGTCCCTTACTCCGGACCTTGGCCCCACAAGTGCTGTCGTGACCCATCCGTCGGAATGTGGAGCAGCTATCAACATCTGCGCGCCCGGCAAGAACGTGACTTCCTGCTGCACGACGATCCCGCTGGAACGAGCGCGATCGACGTACACGATCAGTGACTGCGGGTACGGTGCGATACGCGCGAGCGATAATTGTGCGGCGGTTTTGTTGTTCGGGTCCCACGAAAACAGTTCAACCGGATACTGCGCTGATGCCAGATCGGAGTTCACGTATTGCCGCAGCAGCGCCGCGCGGTCGCGTGGTGACGGCGAGGCTGCGAGCGCACGACCGAATCTCTCCAGCAGCTGTGACGCATTCAGGTCTATCACTCCTGCCGCGGTTATTTCCTGAACCGCAAGTGCAACGCGCTGCCGGATGGATGCGCTCCACACCAGCGTTGCAGCGCCGAGTGCGGCGACAGATGCAACCGCGAGATAGAATCCGCGGGCAGGACGCGATAATGCCAGCGCCGCGACCGCAATGATCCAGAGAACAGGATACCACTCGGGAAAGTGACCCGGCGGCTCGATAATTATCGGCCCCAGTACTGCGGCAAGTACAGCGAGGGTAAGCGCAAGGGCGATTGGCACGCCACGTTTGGGACCGAGCAATGCGCGCCCAGCCGAAACTCCGGCGAGAAGAACCACGCAAGCAGTCATGAACAGACCAGCCTGCAGCGAGAGCCACAATTCCGTCGAACTTCCCCAGACTGGTGGCGCAATTCCACTCGCAATCTTCCGAAGCAGAAATGGGCCCAGTACCGCAATTGCAATCACCAGCCAGAAAGCAACGCTCTTTGACTGGAGCGTCGTTCTGCTCCGCAGGAATGCGAGCAGCGCCAGCAGCGCGAGCGCGGAAGAAATGAGCATCGTCCCGGCATTCGCAGTGAGCGGACCCCCCAGTGTCGAGAAGTACACGCTGGGATCGAAGAGACGTGTCGCGCTCGAGAGTTGATTGAAGGGAATGAGTGCCACACACCCGAGCACCACGAGAAGTGTCGCACCACGCGCGAAAAACAGCGGGAATTTGCGCCACGCCACACAGAGAAAAAGAATCGTGGCAACGCCAAACAATACCGTGCCGAACGCCATCAGCTGCTGTGTGAGACGCAGACGTACCTGACCCTGCACCAGCGGCATTGCCGCTACCAGAGCGAGAGTATCTCCTTCGACGACAAAGGGAACCGCGTTCGCCTCCCGGGCATTGGCGGGAAGGAGCGAGAATCCCGTCGTTCCTGTCCTCCTCGCAACAAACCCCTCGAGCGAAACGGACAGGTGATCCGCCGGAGGCAACGCCTGCAACAGCGTGAGGGCCTTTGCGTGCGAACTCCCTGACCCTGATGCGGTACTGTACAAAACGACAAAAAATTCCGTGAACGCAATTCCGCTGGGAGTATCAGGAAGATCATCCGGTTCTACGCGGAAAGAACCACTCCATACTTGCTGCTCGCCGCGATAGAGAATCGTGGCGAGTTCAGGTCGTTGCGCCGCGAGGCCGTGGATGTAATCGAACGCATCGCCAGTCTCTTCAGGTGCAGCAAGCGCGCTTTTTGCCCGCGAGCTCACCTCTCGATAACTCTGATCCAGTGCAGAGAGCATCCGCTGAAGACCGCTGCTCTGCATGCGCGCGGATACCTGCTCCCAGTTGTTGTCCACCTCCGCAATGAGGCCGCGGATGATGCCTGTGGACCCCACGAACGCGACCAGAGCGATGGAAGTAATCAGCGGCCAGCGCACCGATCGGAAATGCAATGTGACGAGTGACGCCAGCGTCACGAGAGTGGCGACGCCCGCAATTATCAGATAGCCTTCCTCGAGCGTCTGCAGAAAGCGGGCGCTCGAGACGAGCGCCGCGCCCGCGGCCACGCACCATATCAGCGTGCGCCACCAGGCCCGGTCCCTGTTCAGAGGAGAACCAGCTTTCACCATGGCCGACACTCAGTCACCAAAATCGCCACTGCGTCTCAAGGAGATGCGGCCTCCGGAAATTGCGGCCGCGTTGACGCGCGATCGCCGACTCATCCTTCCTGTCGGCGCCTGTGAAAAGCATGGCAATCATCTCCCACTCGGCGCCGGCACGATTATCGTCGAACGGCTTGCAGATGATTTGTCCGCGCGCTTTGGGGTGCTGCGCGCACCGACCATCGAGTACGGAGTAAATGCGTTTTCCGACCGCGAGGCTCCTGGTCATGGATCTCTTCGCAGAAAAACTCTTCACCGGGTTCTCAATGATCTGCTCGATTCCTGGGAATGCAACAAGGTGAGCCAGTTCATCCTGCTGACCGCGCATGGATATGACCCACACCTCGATGCGCTCTCCACAGTAATGACCGTGCAATCTGAAGTTCGCGTTGTTGACATCCTCTCCACAGGAATCAGTGACATACTCGAGGGTCAGCCGGGGCCCCTTCGTGGGGACGAGGCCGATACCTCACTGCTCTTGTACATCGCCCCCTCGCTCGTCGATCCTCAAATGCAGGACTATACGATGTCGGCAGAAGAGGTGCGCCGCTACCGCAGGGGCACGGTCAAACTTCCACGGAACTCAGATGGAGTTGCCTGTCGTCCCACGCTGGCAACTGCCGAAAAGGGACGCGCCATATACCAGCGAATCTATGAGAGAGTTGCCAACCGGGTGTTTGCAAGGGACGTCGCCCAGGAGATTGCACCGGATTAGACCGGAACTTCAGGCGGGGGCAGCGTGGCGTCGCCACCACGCTGCTGCTTACGGCAGAATTGTGATTGTCGGGGGCAAGACGGTTATGGCCTGCCCGTTGTGCCGTTCACCGTCTGGACGAAGATTTCCATGACGTGGAAGACCCTGTCCCGGTCCGGGGCTTACAAGGTCCTCGGGGGCCAGCGCCAGTGGGCCGGAGGGGCTTTCTGGTGGGAATCGACAACAAAGTTAGCTTTCAACCCGTAAAGGTAGGGATTGCCGGAGATACTATTTTGAAGTTCTGAGCGGGCTGCAGGGAGGCGAGCGAATTGTCGCCGGCACCTACCAGGCTATTCGCGCCCTGCGTGATCAAATGCTTGTCCGCAGGCTCCCACTGACACTACGACGAAAATAAAGGTGGCTAATTGTGATTGAACAAACTGTTGATGTTGCACATTCCACAGCCGAAGAAAGGCAGGAAGTTCTGCGCGCCGTCGGCAAACCGCCTGCAGCAGATTGGGTGATTGTCACGCGCGGCCTGAAGCGTGAGTACGATATGGGCGGCGAAATTGTAAGGGCACTGCGCGGTGTGGAGCTTGCCGTACGACGTAACGAGTATGTCGCGATCATGGGACCTTCCGGATCAGGCAAATCGACGCTGATGAACGTGATCGGCTGTCTCGATACTCCGAACGCGGGTGAGTACTGGCTGAGCGGGCAGAAAGTATCGGAGATGTCCGATGACAAGCTGGCCCGGGTTCGCAACAAGGAAATCGGATTCGTTTTCCAGACGTTCAATCTTCTTTCGCGCGCCACCGCGCTGCACAATGTGGAACTGCCTCTTGTATATGGCGGTGTCCGTTCGGCTGAAAGAAAGCGTCGCGCAACCGAAGCACTGGAGCGCGTAGGACTCGGCAATCGTGTCGATCACCGTCCCAACGAACTCTCCGGCGGTCAGCGCCAGCGCGTTGCAATCGCGCGTGCGCTCGTGAACAATCCCGCGATTCTTCTGGCTGACGAGCCCACGGGAAATCTCGATTCGGCAACCTCTGCTGAAATCATGCGCGTGTTCGAAGCTCTGGCGAACGAAGGACAGACTGTAATCATGGTTACGCACGAGCCAGACATCGCAGCCCACGCGCGCCGCGTCGTAATTCTGCGCGACGGTGTGATCGAGTCCGACGAGAGACGCGACACCTTCGCCGCCCGGCACGCGCTCTAAGACACTCACGCATAACCAGTATCGTCACCCCCGCGAACGCGGGGGCCCAGTGTTGTTGCAACTATTGTCACCCGGGCGAAAGCCGGGGTCCATTCCGTTGTCATCCCGGCGAAAACCGGCGTCCGTTCCGTTGTCACCCCGGCGAAAGCCGGGGTCCATTTTCACCCAATGCTGTCACCCCGGCGAGAGCCGGGGACCATTTTCACCTAACGCTGTCACCCCGACGAAAGCCGGGGTCCATTTTCACCGATGCATCGTTAACATGGATCCCGGCTTTCGCCGGGATGACAACAAAGGCCGGGATGACAACAACGACACTGGGTCCCCGCGTGCGCGGGGATGACGGCAAGCGGCGGGATGACCGCCCTAGGCAGTTCTCCGTTCAGCGATCAGCATTCAGCGATCAGCGATCAGCGATCGCTTTCCGTCTTTCCCCACACTTTGCCTCACGCAACACTAGTTTCTCCCAATGGCAAACATTGACGTCCTTGCTATCGCCGCACATCGCGACGATGTCGAGCTCACGTGCGGCGGCACACTGATCAAGGCGGCGCGACAGGGATATCGCACTGCCGTACTTGATCTCACCGAAGGCGAAACGGGAACGCGGGGAGACGCGGAGTCGCGTGCACGCGAGGCTGAAAACGCAGCGGCCGCGCTGGGGCTTGCAGCGCGTGAGAATCTGCGTTTGCCGGACGCCGCGATAGTAAACACGCCGGAGACGCGCGCGCTCGTCGCGGTCGCGGTGCGCAGGATGAAACCGCGAATAATCATCGCGCCTGCACAGCAGGGCCGTCATCCCGATCATCGTGTGACTTCCGAGCTGGTCCGCGATGCGTGTTTCATTTCAGGATTGCAGAAAGTGCAGCCCGGTCTTCCCGCGCACCGTCCCGTCAAGGTGTTACACTGCATGAGCTATCGGGAGGACTGGATCAAGCCGACGTTCGTCGTCGATGTGAGCGATGAATTCGAACAGAAGCTGCAGGCGATCGCGTGTTACCGGTCGCAGTTCGATGGCGCCACACGCGGCGGCGAAGTGCAGCCCAATGGCGAGCCATTTCTGGATATAGTGCGGCATCATGCAGCACACTACGGCTCGTACATTCGCACGCGTTACGGTGAGCCGTATTTCACGGTTGAAACGATGCGGGTGGATGATGTCATGGCACTGGACGTATCGACTTACTGAATCGGGAGAGATGTAGTGCTCTACGACATCAGCATTCTCGTGCAGGAAGACACGCCGCAATGGCCCGGCGATGCGCCCTTCCAGTGCAACTGGACCGCACTGATTGCAGGCGGGTCGGCGGTTAATCTCTCGACCACATCAGGCAGTCCGCATGTCGGTACGCACGCTGACGCACCATTGCATGTGTGCGATGGATGGAAGGCATCGGAAGATCTGCCTGTCGCACCGTTCATTGGAAGAGCAACGGTTATCGACGTTTCCGATATAACAGGCGAAATCACCGCTCAGGAAATCATCGACCGTGCGCCGGTTCAGGAGCTGGAGCGGGTCCTGCTGCGCACTGGTTGCAGCATATCGGATGGTGTTTTTCCGGAACGATGGCCGGTGCTCTCGCAGGAAGCGTTGTACCATCTGATTGGCGTCGGCCGTCTCAAGCTCCTGGGCGTCGACGCACCGTCGGTAGATGAGCGTGAGAGCAAAACGCTCAGCAATCATGTGAATCTGTTCACAGCTGGCGCGTACATTCTGGAGAATCTCGATCTGCGCGCAATAGATCCGGGCGTATACGAACTCGTAGCGCTCCCCCTCCGGGTAGCAGGGCTCGATGCTGCTCCGGTGCGCGCGTTTCTGAGGCCGACGGGTCACTGATCGTCTGTCACCCCGGCGCGGCCGATTACTGTCACCCCGGCAAAAGCCAAACCTTGTCACCCCGGCGAAGGACGGGGTCCATTCGTTCTGTCACCCCGGCGAAAGCCGGGGTCCATTTTCGCCCATGCATCCTTAACATGGATCCCGGCTTTCGCCGGGATGACAACAACATGGATCCCGGCTTTCGCCGGGATGACAACAAAAGACAACAACGCGGTTCCCCGTTCAGCGTTCAGCACTCAGCGATCAGCGATCAGCGATCGCAGTTACTGCGTTAACATGGATCTCGGCTTTCGCCGGGTTGACAACAAAACCGGGATGACAAAAAGCCGGGATGACGACAACACCGGTTCGACCTGAATGATGCACTGCTGCACTCGCCACACAGGGGCATCCGTCGCTTGACCCCAGTGATATAGTGTTATATATCACTTGACCATGCACATCCGGGTCAATCCTTCCGATGAGCGGCCTATCTACCGCCAGATCATGCAGCAGATCATGGACGCTATCGCTGGTGGAAGACTGAGAACGGGCGACAGGCTTCCTTCGCACCGGGAGCTGAGCGAACAACTCGTGATTGCTCCGCTCACCGTGAAGAAGGCGTACGATGAACTCGAAAGCCTCGGCTTCATCGATCTGCAGCGCGGGCGCGGCACATTCGTTTCCGCACGGTTCCCCCGCGTCACACGTGCCGTGCAGGCCGAACAGGTCGCTGAAGCGGCGCGTGCGCTACTTACTCGGGCTTATCTCGCCGGCCTCGACTTCCAGGACGTGCTGAAGATTCTCAGGGAAGCCGATCGCGATATCAGTGATGGTCCCGCACCCACAAACAGAAAGAGAGGATGAACCGGATGGCCCCCATTCTGGAGTTCAAGAACATTGCCCGCTTCTTCCGCCGCGGTGTCCCTGTGCTCAACGACGTCTCCTTCTCCATGGAGGCTGGCGAAGTCGTCGGGCTTCTGGGGCGTAATGCCGCCGGGAAAACGACTCTCATTCACATTGCAATCGGAATGTTGTATCCGCATGCGGGATCGGTGGAACTATTCGGAATATCTCCGACGGTTGATCCCGTTGCGGTGAAGAAACGCATCGGTTACGTAGCGGAGGATCAGATCCTCCCACCAACGTCCAATATTCCGGAACTCGTGGCGCTGCATCGCAAACTATTTCCCACATGGGATAACGCGCTCGAGAAAACGTTGCTCGCGAAATTCGGTCTCGCGGGTAACACGCAGAAGATCCGCCAGCTGAGCAAAGGGCAGGCACGCCAGGTAGCGCTCATATGCGCTGTGTGTCACCGGCCCGAGTTGCTCATTCTCGATGAACCGGCGGGTGGACTCGATCCAGCTGCGCGCCGCGAGTTTCTCGAGACGTCAATTCAGTTGCTCAACAGTGAAGGATCGGCAATTCTTTTTTCTTCGCACCACATGGGCGACGTTGAAAGGCTTGGCGGACGCGTTGTGATCCTCGACGAGGGGAACGTGCTGATCGATCGTGACCTCGACTATGTTCGCGAAGAGTATTGCGTGGCTGTATTTCCGCGGCCTGCTGTCGACAACGCCGCAACTATTCAATCAATGGCCGGTTGTCTGCGGGCGCGACCCATTTTTGACGACTGGCATGCTGTATTTCATGGGTCACCAGACTCTGTTCGCCGCCAGCTGCGCGAGCTGATCGGTATCACTGACGTGCAATGTTCCCGCGTTCCACTCGAGGAACTCTTTATCGAACTGGTAGGCGGAGACCGCGTCGCGGTGACTGCATGATCGTTGGCTTGCTCGCTCGCTCGTTGATCGGCCGGATCATGATATGCGTGTCACTGATCTGCACCGCGGCCTTCGTGCTGGTTCCTGACGATGGCCTCCTGGTGGGCATCCCATTCATACTTGCCACGACAATTTTCTTCAGCCAGCGCGCGACTCTGTTCGAGGCCGTACTACCCATTCGCGCGCGGGAAATCTTCGTCGCCCGTTTGTTGTTCGCTCTTGCGCTGACGTGGCTACCGCTTGCCGTGTGGATCACCGTTCCCGAACTACAAGGTGGACCAGCTGAGGCACCGGGCGATTTGTTCAGAATCAGTTCCGTGATGAAATTCGAGATTCTCGGGCTTACCACGTTCGCGCTCATCCTGCCCAACGCGATTCGACCCGGGCTGCTCAAGGCCGGAGGCGCACCTTCGATGGGGTACTCGTGGGCAGTTGTCGCGATCGCCGGCATGTTTGGCGTCGTGTACTTGGCGCCTGCGACTATGCTGACTGTTGTGGGCCTCTCCTGCATCGCAGCGTTCCACATCACGTGGAGTCACTTCCCCGAATCATTCCAGCTTGCACCGTCGGACGTTACAACGCGACAGGATGTGCAGGTACGAGTGCGGACAGGGAGCAACGCCAGCAGCGCGCGATGGTGGAGACCCTTGTTGCGTTCGGGATTCAACTTGATGCTGGCGGTGAGCGCATTCTCCGCACTCTCGTTCAGTTCCGGTGGGACCCCGCTGACCATGCTGGTATTGTACGGTCCATCCGCATTGCTTTTCGCGCGCAGCCAGACACGCTGGTTGATTGCTCTTCCCCTTTCGCCCAGAAAATTGCTGTGGATCAACATGGGCGCAACCGTTACGCTCATTCTCGGCGGACTGCTTGTGGGTGCTGTCCTTCATTCAAACCTACGTGTGGATTCAATGACCCGCGGAGCGCCATTCCCCCGATCCAGGACGGAACACTTCTACTATCACACCACTGTTTCGCTTGCATTCTGGCCAGCAATTCCGGATGGTGGGAAAGTGCCGGAGATAAGTGCACCATGGGGAGAAACGAGCCCCGCCCAGACCGTCTCCGTTTTCGGCACCACATACTACAATCCCTATTCAGCAACCCGTTCGAGCACGAAAGAATTCCGCGCATGGCAATTTGAACGTGCTTCCCGCGCCCTGTATGGGAAGACAATACATTTTGCCCAGTATGACACGGGTAGTGTTGCATACCCACCAAGGGTAAATAGCACGACAAACACACGCATCATAACCGGGGCTCTTGCCACCAGCTTCGTGCTCCTGGTTCTGTTCCTTTGCGAATTCCCTCGCTGGCACCTGTTTGGACGGCGCAAAGGCTTGCGCGTGACTGCAATTACTATCGCAGCTGCACCTCTTCTGACAGCCTGCCTCGTTGAAATGTTTTACATGATAACGCAGGGAGTCAGTTTCGCTCCACTGCTCGAGCGTGTTGTGTTCGCATTGTCACTCCAGCTGCCTCATAAGTTATGGCAACTGCTTGTTGTCTCGTCACTCCCCGTCATTGCGATCTACGCACTCATCGAATGGCAGTTCCGGAGATCAGAAATTACTGATCGCGTAGTGCAGCAGAGAGCATGGTGATGCACAACGACCGTAACGTCATCAGCAGCGAGCATTCCGTTGCGCTGCGATTGTTATTTCACGATCCGCAACTCAGGTTTGCAGCGGCGACGTCCGTTATTGCAACTGTGATGACGGCCTGGTCACCCGACAACATCATCTTTGCTATCGTAGTCACTATCACATTGCCGAGATTCCTCGTGGAACGTGCGACGGCACTTTCTGCGGCACTCCCGATTTCCGCGGGCACAATCATAGTGGTGCGTCTGGCAACAATTCTGGGACTCTTGTGGCTGCCTTTCCTTGCCTGGATCGCGGTTCCACATGAGACGCGCACCATCTTCGACAGCTCGCATGCGGACAGGCTCGGGTGGCTTCCCGCAACATTCCTTGCAGTAGCGCTTCCCTTTCTCGTTCAGCCGGAGAAGATGCGCGTTTCTCCAATAAGCTCAGTACTGTTGCCATGGATAGCGCTTGCCATGACAGCACTTGTACAGCTTGTTACCCTCGGAGCGACCGGCACACTTGTGGCCCTGACGGTCGCCAGTGTTATCTGTGCAGCAGTGCTGTGGCGCAGGTTACCTCGCTCCCTTGTCATTCCGTCGACTGAACACGTAGCAGCATACGCTCCTCCCCACGTGGCCAATATCAGCGACAATTCAGTTGCCGAACTCTCACCGGCGTCTGTTCATGCAGATACCAGCGCTACCAGCGACTATTCCACCACCGAACATCTTGTGAGACGAACAGGCCGACTCGCACTTTATCGCACGGTCATGACACCGTCGGCTGTTTTGAGCGGAATCATGGCTGTGGTATTCGCGCAGACAGATGCATGGACTTTTTTTGTACCTGTCTACGTGGCCATCACTCTCTCAAGAATTCGAGCGTCGGCAGGGTGGCTCTATTCTCTGCCGATATCCAAGCGTACGCTGATGCTCCTGACCGTATTGCCAGCGGTCCTGCCGGCCTTTTTTGGCGTCGCGATAGGAGATGCACTACACAGACGTCGGCCGGTGTCAATCGGGGCGCGTAGCCCCTACACAGCCGCATCTGAAAAGCTTTTCCAGCAGGACACGAGAGTGCCTCTGGATTTCTGGCATCGAACATCGGCCGGCACACAGCCGAGAATAACAGCGCCCTGGGGTGAAGTGAGCGTTGCAGATACGGTATCGGTCCTTGGTTTTCTCTTTTACAATCCTTACTCTGTTGAAAAGTCAAACAGCCAGCGCTTCCTGAAGTGGCAATTCGAGCGCGCGAGCAACGTGGTTTATGGTTACACAATTCCGTACGACGACTACCGGAACGATCGCCGGCGCTCACGCGCGATGTCACACGGCAGCGCCGCCGTCGTGTTACTGACAGCAGGACTGTTTCTGACTGCGCTTCTTGTCGTGGTCTTTCTCGCCGAACTTCCGCGGTTGTTTGCGAGGGCACGCTGGCCTGTTGGGAAAGCCTGGACGGCAACAACAGGAATGGCATTTATCATTGGCGTCTTCTTTCTGGACATGCGATACGACACCGTGATCCAGACTGCTGTGGTGGCACCAGTTGCGCGATCAGCAATCTTACACTTGTCACAGACACTTCCTGGTAGCACAATGGGCGCACTTGTCGTAGCAGCCACCTTACCCATCGCGATGCTGTTTCTGCTGCAATGGCAATTGAGCAGTTATGAATTCGCGGACCGCTCTCCTTCAAAGCACTCATGGTAGACACGCAAGTCGTTCTCGATTCCATCGCCCGCCTCGGATCAAAGCGCAACATCGATGGTATGGCCCGATATGGAATCGTCGCACCCAAAGTATTTGGTGTTTCCGTTGCCAATCTGCACAAACTGGCAAAGCGCTATGGCCGTGACCACGAGCTCGCACTCGCGCTGTGGGACACCGGCTGGTACGAGGCACGCATGCTTGCCGCATTCGTTGACGAGCCCGCGAAAGTCACAGCCGCACAAATGAATACGTGGGCGCGCGATTTCGACAACTGGGCCATCTGCGACACTGTGTGCATGCACCTCTTCGATCGGACTCCGCACGCATGGAAAAAAGTTGCGCAGTGGCACAAGCGTCGCGAAGAGTTCGTCAAACGTGCAGCGTTCGCGCTGCTGGCCTCACTCGCGCTGCACGACAAACATGCCGCTGACAGCGAGTTCATCGCGTCATTGCGCCTCATCGAGAGCGCTGCGGCCGATGAGCGGAACTTCGTGAAGAAAGGTGTAAACTGGGCACTGCGCTCCATTGGAATGCGCAATGAAAAACTCTACACGGCCGCGGTCAGACTCTCGGAAAAACTTGCATCCTCCGACGATCCCACGACACGCTGGATCGGAAAGGACGCACTGCGCGACCTTCTTCGGCCGGTCGCAAAAAAGCGTGTCGCGTCAAAGACACGCAAACTGAAGTCAGGCTGACTGCTATTTGGCGCTGATCAGTTCGCGCGCCTGTTCAAGATCAGCAGCGGGGACGAGAATGTCGATGCCCCCCATTACCGGTCCCTGAAATGACGGACCGAATATTCCCGTCTGTTCACCGCGTTTCATTACGAGAATTCCCGCTGACTCGAGCGTCGCACGCGCAATGTCAGCTTCGAACCCGGTGGAAAATGTCGCCACCATGGCCCACTCGCTCTGCCTCTCCTCCTCTTTCATCTCATCGCTCCGATGATGTTCAGGTGCGTTGCGACTGAGGAGCTATATCGCGGCGCGAGATGCCGCTCCTGCCTTCATCGCTCTCTCTGAAATCATCGCCCGCAGATCCCGAAGATGAGGTCCCGCCGGGTGTAAGGAACCTGACCAGTCCCGTCGCCGCGGTGACAACAATTCCCACCGCGATCGCGCCCGTGCAAAGCATCACTGTGATGCGCATCATCTCGCTGAAGTCGTGCGGTTCCGGATTCACCGCGACCGCGCCGGCGAAAAAACCCACCCAGTAAAGAACCGTCAGTGCGATGTTCTGAACAGTCGTCGATTTGCGCGGCCTGATTGCGATCAGTCCTGCCCACATGAGAGCAATCAGACTGAGGATTGTGAATCCAAGTTCAGGATCAAATCCCAGGAGCCGTGCCCATACGAGTGTAAATGCGCCGCTGATGAGCCCGAGTGGCAGCGTGGCGCGCGTAAGGAAGCGTAAGCCTTTTGACCACGATTCCCGGCTCCATCCGAACCACTTCGAGACTGAATGCACCTCTTCTCGCGCGGACTCGTCCGTCACGGGCTGCGTCCGGGATTGCGAACGCCGCTGCGTGGCTCGCATGCTCTCGTCGAGCGCACCACGAAGAGAGTCGTCGGAAATTCCCAGTTCGCGGGCGATGGTCCGGAGGTTCTCCATCGTCATCATGGGACCGCGAAAATGATCCAGCTCCATTGCACGATCCAGAATCTTCTTTGCCTCTGCCTCAGGCAGCTGCCGGGGTTCATACGGCATGTCGTGTGGTTCGCTCATCATAAGTCCTTATCGAGAGACTGAAGTTTTTCCCTTACGCCGTGTTTTGCGACCTTGTTTCGTGCCCGACAGCCGACCGCGGTGGGCTGACCGCCCCTCATAAGCTAGCTTCTGTATTGCAGGTCGCGCCGCCCGCAGGCAGGCCACCCGCGACCATGAGTTACCAACAAAGCTTTCTGGAGCTGTTATGCGAAGACTTATCGCAGTCGCATCAATTGCAGCGTTGACAATTACCCCGGCCGTAAACGCGCAGGGACGCGGGGGTGGCGGCGGCAGAGGCACCGCAATTCCGCCCGGCGCGTCGTGCCCGCCCGGAACTACAGAGATCAGACCGCAGAGCTGCATGGCGCCCGCGGCGGCTCCGCCGAGCATTCTCGATTACCGTCCCAAATCGACGCTGATCGCACCCACACACATGGTGCCGAAAGCGAAATTTCCTGCCATTGATTTTCACGGGCACCCCAACGGCATTAACACACCGGAAGGTCTCACCACACTCGGCAATGCGCTGGACAGTCTCAATGTTCGCATGATGATCGCCGCGAGCAATCTGTCGGGTGATGGTCTCAAGCGCACTCTCGACGCCATCAAGGCGTCGCCGATGATGAAGGACCGCGTAAAGGTTCTCGCGGGAATCAATTTCAGTAATGTGGGACCCGACTGGGCAGCGCGCGCTGTAGCGCAGCTCGAGGCGGACGTTGCAGCCGGGGCGGTGGGTGTTGGTGAGATCGGAAAGCAGTTTGGACTGTCGACGCGAAAGCCTGATGGCTCGCGCCTGAAGATCGATGATCCCCTGTTGGATCCAATATGGGAGGCGTGTGCGCGTCTCAAAATCCCGGTGTTCATTCACACAGCAGACCCGCCGGAATTCTTCAAGCCGATTGACTACAGCAACGAGCGCTGGCTCGAGTTGTCGCTCTTTCCCGAGCGGCGTTTTCCACCCGAGCAATTCCCGGCGTTCGAGACGCTCATGACCGAGCGTGACAATCTTTTCCGCAAACATCGGAACACGATTTTTGTTACCGCGCACCTTGGCTGGCACGGAAATGATCTTGCGCGGCTCGGCAAGATGCTCGACGAAATGCCGAACCTGTACACGGAAGTCGGTGCTGTTCTTTACGACATTGGCAGGCAGCCGCGCACCGCGCATGACTTTTTCGTGAAGTATCAGAATCGCATCCTCTTCGGAAAGGATTCCTTTCAGCCGGAAGAGTATCCGTATTACTGGCGCGTGTTCGAAACGAATGATGATTACTTCGATTATTACCGCGACTACCACGCGTTCTGGAAACTTTACGGAATCGGATTGCCGGATGACGTGCTGAAGAAGGTCTACTATCAGAACGCACTGAACATCATGCCCGCTATTCCGCAGACGGGGTTTCCGCGGTAGAGGCTAAACCGGCTTGCAATTCGGGTTTATCTGTGAAAGCGATTTCCGGAAGTACGGTCCGAGCCAGGCAAGCAGTAGTGTAAGAATCGCGACGCCCGCGAGTAGTTGGATAGCGGATTCCAGCGGGCCGTCGCGGTTGGTACCAGGTACCGCGACTATCCGGGCAAATTGTGTCATTGCTGAGACGTAGATAGCGAAGCACAGAGCATAGATGTACTTCCAGCGCCGACCTGTCAGGTATACGAGAACGATCAGTGCGGCAATCGCGTTGGTCAGCAGGATCTCGCGACCAATTGCGGCGAAGAACTCTCCGCCAAGAAGCGGACCCAGGGGCAGTCGCCCCGATGTGGTCATGACGAGAATCCACAAAAATCCACTGAGAACAGCAACAAACTCGAGTGCAAGAAGCGCCTTGAAGTATTTCAGACCGCGCCAATCGGGTTGGTTTGTCATTGTGTTACGATAGCGTGCGTATTCGGCTCGAACAAGACTATTTGCCGGAGGAACAAATGCAGACAAGCAATAAGCCAAAACTCGACCTGAGCGACGACGAGTGGAAACGCCGTCTCACTCCCGAGGAATATCGCGTGCTGCGCAAGCACGGAACTGAAGCGCCCTTCCAGGGATGTTTCCTTGGCACACACGATCCCGGCACATACGTTTGCGCCGGTTGTGGTAATCCGCTCTTCCGTTCCGGAGAAAAATTCGAATCGGGAACAGGGTGGCCATCGTTCACAAGTCCGGTTTCGAAGGACGCGCTCGTGAACATTGAAGACAACAGCTACGGCATGCGACGCACTGAGGTTCGCTGCGCGCGTTGCGATGGACATCTGGGCCACGTATTCCCCGATGGCCCCCGGCCAACCGGACTTCGTTACTGCATCAACTCAGTTTCGATGAAGCACGTACGCGACGGTGAAGAGATCGTTCTCGTAAGCGAGTAATGCCCGACCTGTCACCCCGGCGAAAGCCGGGCTCCATTCTGCCGTAACCGCGGCGCCGCAGACCGCGTTCTCAGGAGAACGTTTTCAGAGAATACGTTTCTCAGACACGTTTCCGGAAAACGTTTTCCCGACAACGTCCTCGATACGTAGTCCTGAAAACGCTCCGGAGGAAAGTATGCCCGGGTCCATTCATTCTGTCACCCCGGCGAAAGCCGGGGTCCATTTTCACCGACGCATCGTTAACATGGATCCCGGCTTTCGCCGGGATGACAACAAAGGATAACAACGCAGTTCTCCGTTCAGCGTTCAGCACTCAGCGATCGCAGTTGGTTCGTCAACATGGATCCCGGCTTGCGCCGGGATGACAACAAAGCCTGGATGTCAACAACGCCCGGCTGCCAACCACTAACGTCTCGGTGTCACCCACCAGAGTGTGGAGGGAACCGGCAAATCCCAGCGCGGTTTGACCGGATCGTCCGCTATCATCCACAACGTGACGTACGATTGCCGCGAGATCGCTTCCATCTTGGCCGGGTCAAGCTTCGAAACTTCGTCGCCCTGCAGATGATAGTCCGCGTGCAGGCCCGTAAAGAATTGCACGATCGGAATTCCCCGCTCGAGATAAGGGCCAGCGTCGGTGCGTGGATAGAAAAACTCGCTGCTCACATCTTCGTACTTGCGATTCGCCTTCGCATAGGGGAACTGAGACAATGAGCGCTGCAGTGTCGCCTCGAGATTCCTGCTGAGCAATAACGGTCCGGTGATGTAGACTTCTCCCGGACCGGCGAGATTCTGTTCACCAGGATTATTGCTGCCGGGCGCTTTGGTACGGCCAATCATATCGTTGCTCAGATGCGCAACAAGTTTGTCCGCGAGCGGTCCGTACGCAATGGTCCGCGTTCCCCACAATCCGACTTCTTCTCCTGAATCCCAAATGAGGAGGATGGAACGCTTCGGCCGTGGCCCTGCGACAAGCGCGCGTGCAATCGCCATGTTGCCGGCGCTGCCGCTGCCGTTGTCATCTGCGGCATTGTAAATGCTGTCTCCGTCGCGCGCTCCGCCACCAACTGCTCCATCAAGATGAGCGGCGAGTGAAACCCACTCATCCCTCAGCTCAGGATCCGAACCCTCGAGAAGGCCGACAACGTTGTACGGTCGACTCTCCGAGGTCTTCGCGGCAAAATTGATTTTCACACGGTGCGCTGCACCAAGATCCTGCGACGTGGGATATTTCAGTGTCGAGTCGGCGTTGAGCACGTCAGTTGCAGAGACTCTCGTACCTTCGAGCAATCGCCTCGTCGCATCGATGGACAGAACAACGCGCGGGACCTGGTACTGCGAGTACGCCCATCCAACAGATGGATTGAGATCGCGCCCGGTCGTTGCGCGACTGTTCCATGCGTTCAGCAATGGCGGATTAGGTGCGAGAAGAATTCCTATCGCTCCGCGAAGCTTCGCTTCTTCCCTGACGGTGGTGTAATCGACGCCGAGTTTTCCGAGAGTGGATGCGCGTTCACCTGTGGCAAGGAGTGGCTGACCCAGCGGTCCCGAATTCACGAGCACCCACTTCCCTCTTATGTCGAATCCTGCGTAGGGATCAATCCCGTTTTTCAGACTGCGAACTCCATTACCCACGTATATCACGTTCGCCTCACGCACACCCGGGACGAGGAAGGAGCTGATGTAGAAATCGATTCCCCACTTCATTGCGCGATTACCAATTGCGCCGGATGCCTTGTTTGTGTCGAGGATCGAACGTGTGACAGTGTAGTGCTGGAAGTACGTACCTTTGTCACCCATTGGCTTTATACCAAGCTGACGCAGCGTGCGTGCGATGTAAGCCGCGGCGGAGTCGAAGCCTGGAGATGGTGTCGCGCGTCCCATGTTGGCGTCGGACGCAATCACGCTCACGTCGCGATGGATGTCCGAGCCCAGGATGGACTCTGCCGCGCGTTTCATCAAGGCAATGCGGGTGTCCTGAGCATCGAGGAGTGAAAGTGTTGCGAGCGACACTAATGCGCCGGCCATCATCACCGCGAACGCAACCCGGAGAAATTTTTTCATGGCCTCAGCAGAAGTTCGGGAATACTCCAAGCTAACTCGATACACGCATCGTTGGCACGGGTGCCGTCGGAACCGTCGCTCGCTATCCTCGCCCGGACTTCGCACACGCGCAATGACTGCTTGTGCCGCTATCGGTACCGGCGTACACTGGAGTAGCGCCGAATGGGCGGCCGACGGTCCGCGTAAAGGGTTGAACCCACCCCGATCATTATCCATTGCTTCACCTTCTTATCCTCGCCCTCACTGCGGACACTGGGCGGCCTGAAAGGCTTGTCCTTTCTAACGGAGGAAGGTGTGTCATGAGTGATCAGTCCCCATCCACGGGCAGCGCCGCTGCGCCCGAGCCACTGCCGCTTCCCGATTAGCCGAGTCTCGAGTGGTTGCGCAAACTGGCAAAGGAACACGTCAACGAGTTGCGGCGGTCGAATCTCGCTGCAAAGCTGGCCGAAGCGCAATTCGACATTGCGAAACGTTACGGATTTCCGAGCTGGCGCGCGCTCAAGGCGCACATCGATTCACTCGCGCTCGATGCGCAGCTCTTTGAAGCGGCGCACGACGGAAGCTCAGAGAAATTGTTCGCTCTGCTTGGCAAACATCCGGAGAAACTGCAGGCGCGTACCAAACCGCACGAACAGTCGCTGCTACACGTGGCCGCTGCCGCCGGGCACCTCGATATTGTCGATGAGCTTTTGCGTCGGGGCATCGATGTCAATGCACGCGATGATGTTTTCAAGGGCGACAACACGTATGCGATGCATTGGGCCGCTGCCGCGGGACACGTGGAGGTAGTACGCCGCCTCGCGGACGCCGGTGGCGATGTCGTGGGTCATGGCGATGATCACAATCTCGAAGTAATTGGTTGGGCGACATGCTGGGACCAAACCGATGATGAAAGACATCGCGCGATCGCAAATTTTCTGGTGAGCCGCGGGGCAAGGCATCACATTTTCTCCGCAATCGCAATGAACCTTGCGGACGAAGTGCGTCGCATTGTTTCGGCTGATCCTGCTGCGCTCGAGAAACCGCTGTTCAACGTAAAGGACGACCCGCGTCCTCTGCATTTTGCGGTGCTGCGCAACAAGCCCGAGATGCTCGAATTATTGTTCGAGCTCGGCGCGCGACACGACAGTGGTGATTCTCTGGGATTTCCGGCGGTTGCGTACTCAATGTCTCCGGAGGTCGATCCGCGAATTCGCGAAATATTTCGGTCCCGTGTCAGCGATCCTGATCTTTTTACTCTGCTGGCGATTGCGGATTACAAAGGCGCGGACGCGCTGCTCGCTAAGAAACCGGGATATCTCCGGAGCAAAAGACGCACGCAGGCTGAAATGCGCGTTCTCCATTTTATGGCGAAGACGAGCAACGTCCGAGCGGTGCAATGGTTGCTGTCGAATGGTGCGAACCCCAACGCCCCGTTCTCTGGCCAACGGTCCATGACACCGTTGCACCTGGCAGCATGGGAAGGAAGTCCTGAAGTTGTACGCACGTTGCTGGCAGCAGGTGCGGACCCGCACATTCGCGACAGTGAGCATGACAGCGACGTGGTGCAATGGGCTGAATTTGCGGGGCGTGGAGCGATAGTTCGAATCCTCAGAGAGCACCTCGGCGGCACGCCCTGAGTCGCCTTGCGTTTTACGTGGAGCCGAGGCGCATCATGGATCATTCGGATTGCGGCAGCACGCACGACCGGTATCTTCTTGCATCCCAAACCATTCACGATCTCAGGAGATAAGCCATGCTCGTCATTCGCGACATCATGTATTGCAAGCCAGGCAAAGTTCGTCCAATGCTCGAGAAATTCACCGCCATGGACAAACTGGGCCGCAAGATGGGTTTCCCCAAAATGCGCATCATGACTGATGTGAGCGCCGAGCGGTATTGGACACTCGTTTCGGAGATGGAAGTCGAGAATTTCGAATCGTTCGAGAAGATGATGTCGGGTGACGGCCAGAAGGAAGAGGACATGAAGGAGTTCGAGAGCATCATGAAGGGATATCATGACTTGGTCGAACACGGCCGCCGCGAGATCTATAAGCTCGAAGGCTGACCGAAATAACGCGAAATAAGGAAATGAGGGGACAGGCCCCCCGTTCGCCAATTACCAGCAACAAAAAGGGGACAGACCCCTTTTAGCGACATAAGGGGACAGGCCCCCCGGGTATGTGAAAGCGTGGGGTTTCGTCTTTCACATACCCGGGGGGCCTGTCCCCTTATGTCGTATTTCGGCCACCCTGGTAGTGGTACAGTTTCTGTACCAGTACCGCCACCCTGGGTAATTGGGGAACGGGGGGCCTGTCCCCTTATTTTGTCCCCTTGTTTCGTATTTCGGTCACCCTGGGGCGAGTCTGGTGTCTAAGTTACCTACAGAAATCACCGGAGCTTCAATGTTTCAGATCCAACCCATGTGGCGAGCGCGTGCGCTCCTGTTGCCGGCGGTCGGGCTGTGCTCGACCATCCTCCTCGCGGTCGCCTGTGCGCCTGGCGCCACCGTGAACCCCTCGGCACCTGCCGCCACCCCTGTCGCCTGGCCACCGGCGCCGTCGCCCGATCCGCGCGTCGGTTTGCGCGCCGGGGTCAATAATGCCGCGGAGGCAGTCTGGAACATGCGCGTGCTTTCGCGCACTCCCCAGCCACCCGAATTCCGTGGGAATATCAATTCCGATCTCGCGTTCAGTGGTCGCTACGCAATCCAGGGCAACTTCGGTGGATTTCAGGTCTGGGATGTCTCCACTCCCGCGAGCCCGACTCTGCGCAAAGCATTCGTCTGTCCGGCATCGCAGAGCGATGTCTCTGTCTACCGCAATCTGCTGTTCGTCTCGGGCGAGGATTTCGCAGCGCGACTAGACTGCGGCACACAGGGTGTGCGCGACACGGTGAGCCGCGATCGACTGCGCGGCATTCGCATCTTCGACATCAGCAATCTCGACAGTCCTCGAAATGTCGCCAACGTGCAGACATGTCGCGGGTCGCACACTCACACGTTGCTCGTCGATCCACGCGACAGCGCGAATGTTTACATATACGTCTCCGGATCTGCTCCCGTGCGTCCCGGCGCGGAGCTGTCGGGTTGCAGCAAGGGCTCGCCGGACACTGATCGCAACACAGCGCTGTTTCGCATCGAAGTCATCAAGGTGCCCGTGGCAAATCCCTCGCAGGCACGAATCGTCAGCTCACCGCGAATTTTTGCGGGCCTGCTGGAACCGCCCACGCATGGTGAATCGCCGGCGGACATCGAGGAGATGCGCCGCGAAACAGAGCGCGCCCGTGCTGCCGGCGGATTTGTCGTGCAGGTGCACGGACAGACAATGGTGGCGCCGCCCGAATTCACCGGACCGCTTCTGGACAGCATCGTGCGTGCGCGGCGCGGAACCGGAGCACCAAACGCGGCTGATTCAGCGGCGCTGCGTGGCGCGATTCAGGGAATCGTGAATGGGATGGTTGCAGACTCCGAAGGAGCTCCGACTAACGGTCCGCGTCCTGGACCAACCCAGTGCCATGACATCACCGTGTATCCTGCTGTTGGTCTCGCAGGTGGCGCGTGCGAGGGATACGGAATGCTCATCGACATTCGCAATCCCGAGAATCCTCAGCGAATCGCCGCAGCTGCTGATTCCAATTTTGCGTACTGGCATTCCGCCACATTCAGCAATGATGGAACGAAGGTTCTGTTCAGCGATGAGTGGGGCGGCGGCGGCGCACCAAAATGCCGGTCGACCGATCGTCCCGAGTGGGGCGCGGATGCGATTTTCACCATAGAGAATCGCAAGCTTGTTTTCAAAAGTTATTACAAGCTTCCCGCAGCGCAGACGCAATTCGAGAATTGCGTGGCGCATAACGGCTCGCTCATTCCAATTCCCGGTCGCGATGTGATGGTACAGGCGTGGTACCAGGGAGGCATTTCGGTTTTCGACTGGAGCGATGCAGCGCGTCCTCGCGAGATTGCGTTTTTCGATCGCGGCCCGCTCGACGCGACCAGAATGGACATGGCGGGATCATGGTCGGTGTACTGGTACAATGGTGTCATCGTGAGTTCCGAGATCGCGCGCGGACTCGACATATTGGAACTGACGCCGAGCGCATATGTCACGCAGAACGAAATCGACGCGGCGAAGAGTGTGCGCATGGATTATTTCAATCCGCAGAGCCAGCCGAAGTTCACCTGGCCAGCGAGTTTCGCCTTGTCGCGCGCGTATCTGGATCAGCTCGAACGTTCGCACGGACTCACTGCCGACGTGATTGCATCCGCGCGCAACACCATCACGAATGCAGAACGCGCGTCGGGCCTCCTGCGTCAGGAATCACTCAACAAGTTGTCGCGCGAGATGGATGCACTTGTGCGGGGACCGGAAGCGGGCAAAATCAGGCTGCTCGCAAATTCACTGCGGGAGCTCGGGGGTTAATCGTCCTTTCCCGACTTATATTTGATTCATGAAGGACCTGATATACCTCGACCACGCTGCCACGACCCCGGTACGCCCTGAAGTTGTTGAAGCGATGCAGCCTTTCTTCGGCGCGCGCTTCGGAAATCCTTCCAGTGCTCACCGCTGGGGGCGTGAGGCGCGTACCGCGCTCGACGAAGCGCGCGAGCGTGTGGCGCGTTGCATTGGCGCGCACACCGATGAAGTGTGCTTCACATCTGGTGGCACAGAAGCCGATAACCTTGCGATTCTCGGTTCGTGGCGCGCAATCAAGTCGCGCGGACGTACCGCAATTGTCACAACCCCTTTTGAACACAAGGCTGTGCTCGAGGCCGTGCATGCGGCCACGCGCGAAGGGGCTGTCGAAAAAATGCTCGCCGTACCCGATGGTGAACTGGACAGAGCATCGTTTGACACATTGGTGAATGCGAATGCCGCGCTCGTCAGCGTGATGTGGGTGAACAACGAGATCGGAACGTTGCAGGATATCCCCACTCTCGCAGCCGCTGCAAAAGGCGCGGGTGCGATTTTTCACACTGATGGCGTGCAAGCTTTTGGCAAAGTCGTCATCGACGCGCGCTCCATGCCTTTTGATCTGCTCACAATTTCGGGTCACAAGATCGGCGCCCCTAAGGGAATTGGTGCAATCTTCATCCGGCGCGGCACTCCGCTCGAGCGCATGCTCCATGGCGGATCGCAGGACCGCGGTCGCAGACCCGGTACCGAAAACGTCGCATTCGCAGTGGGATTCGCGAAAGCCGCGGAGCTTGCGACCGCGGAGCGCGAAGAAGAATGCGCACGGCTCGGCGCACTGCGCGATAAACTGGAGCAGATCTTTCTCGGGCGCATTCCTGACGCTGTCGTTCATGGCCGAGGCAAAACGCGCGCTCCGCATGTCGTTAGCATCTCTGTGCCAGGTACCGACAGCGAGTCTCTTCTGATGGCACTCGACCTGGCAGGCGTAGCTGCATCCGCGGGATCCGCGTGTCAGGCAGGAACAGTTGCTGTCTCACACGTTCTTTCCGCAGTTGGTGTGGCACCAGAGCTTGCAGGTGCGGCAATCCGCATGAGCCTCGGCTCACTCAGCAATGACGCCAACATCGAACGCGTCGGTGAAATATTCCCCGCACTCGTCAACAAGGCGCGCCGCTTGTCCGTTTCCGCGGGCTGAACCGATGAAGCGCGTGCTTGTCGCCATGTCTGGCGGAGTGGATTCATCGGTCGCCGCCGCAATTCTGGTGGAACGCGGTTACGATGTCGTGGGCGCGACGATGAAACTCTTCTGCTACGGCGAAGAGGTTCCCGATCGTCCCTGCTGCTCGCTCGATTCCATCAACGATGCCCGGCGCGTCTGTCAGCAGCTTGGCATACCGCACTATGTGTTGAATCTCGAGACGCGTTTCAGCAACGATGTAGTTGCGAACTTCGTCGATGAGTATGCACGCGGCCGAACGCCAATACCCTGTGTTCGCTGCAACACGTTCACGAAGTTTCGCGACCTGTTGCATAAGGCGGACGCCATCGACGCTAATTACATCGCGACCGGACACTACGCGCGTGTGCGCAACGCGGAACTGTTTCGCGGGCTCGACAGCAACAAGGACCAATCGTATTTCATGTGGGGCATTGACCGTTCGGTCCTTGGTCGCATGCTTCTTCCGGTTGGTGAACTCACCAAGAAGGAAACGCGTGAGCGCGCGCACCAGCTCGGTCTGGAACTGATCGCGGAGAAACCTGAGAGTCAGGACATTTGCTTTGTGCCCGACGGCGATCACGTCAAGGTGCTGCGCCGGCATCTCGATACTTCGTCGCCGGCTCTGTCGAACGGACCGATCATGCGCTCCGACGGCACCGTAGTAGGTACGCACTCGGGATACGCGCAATTCACGGTTGGACAGAGACGCGGATTGCCGGGCGGATTTTCCGAAGCGATGTTCGTGATTGCTATCGATCCGTCACAGCGTGCAGTGATCATTGGTGAGCGCGATGAGCTGCTCGGGAACGGAATCACAGGATCAGAAATGAACTGGCTCGCTAATGCGCCTGAAATCGGTGACGTTCTTCACGTCCAGGTTCGACACCGCGCCGAACCAGCGGTGGCCGAAGTAATTCGGATCGATGACGGAGAAATTGAGCTGGCGCTGCAAACCCCGGTGTCAGCGATCGCTCCGGGCCAGTCGCTCGTTCTCTATAGAGGGGACCAGGTCATTGGCGGTGGCGTGATAGAGGCAGGCAGGACCACTGGCAGAGCCCTGCCGCTCGCCCCACGCATAGCCGCCCGCGCATAGCTCAACGCCGGTCCTCGCGCCCTAACTATCTACTATCTACTATCTACTATCTACTATCTACTATCTACTATCCCCTATCCCCCATCTCACCAAAACAAAAGCCCGAGCCAATTTGGTTGGCTCGGGCCTTTTTTTCAATCGTGTCGCTTCCGTTACGCTTTCACGCTCGGGAAGAGCTCCTTGAACGCAACCATGAAACGATTCATTTCTTCCGGCGTGCCTACTGATACGCGCAGGTGCTCCAGCATCGGCGGGAAAGGCCGTCCAACAAGAACTCCCTTCTTCTTGAAGTCGTCGATCACCGGCTGAACGCTCTTCTTGATGTGCACCATGAAGAAGTTGGCGTCTGAAGGAATCGTCGCGTAACCGAGCTTCTGCAGTTCCGACGTCGTCTTGTTGCGCAGCTCGATGGTCACCTTCTTCACATGCGCCTGCGATTCCGTATCCTTGAGTGCGGCGACCGCGGCGTGTTTCGCAATTGCGCTGATAGTGCCGGTGCTGTACGGCGTCATGCGCTGAATGATATCCTTGCGGGCGATTGCGTAGCCGATGCGGATACCGGCGAGCGCGGCGATCTTGGAGAACGTCCGAGCGACAATGACCGGTCGTCCCTCGAGGATGTACGGGACGGAGGTTGCATACGAGCGATCATCAACGAAATGATGATACGCTTCGTCGATCAGCACCGGCATGTCTTCGGGAATCGAATCGAGCAGCTGCTTCACTTCTGTCTTCGAGACGATTCGGCCTGTGGGATTGTTCGGATTGCAGAGATACACGAAGCCGACGTCACGATAATTGTCTTTCGTCGCTTCGATAATTGCCGGCATGTCCTGGCGATAATCCGGGAGCAGCGGGATCTTGACCGAGTCGGCCTTGATGCTCGTTGCCTGCTGATACACTGACCCGTACGACGGATCGCAACCAACCACCTTCTTGTTTCCGAGGAGGAACGTGGTGCCCACTACCTCGAGAATTTCTCCCGAACCGGCGCCGAGCAGGATGTTCTCGGGCTTCACACCATGGTGATCGGCGATCGCCTGGGTGATTCCACCGTCGGGATATCCATAACGGTTCGAATACTTCATCGAATTCTGAATCGCCTTCATCACGGACTCAGGCGGACCGTACGGATTCTCGTTGTTGGCGAGCTTCGCAAGTGAATCGTATTCGTCGGAACTTGAGGCGGCAGCTACCTGCGACGCTGTCGTGGGGGCCGCAGCTGCCTCGCTCTCAGTTACACCGCGGGACAACAGTCCGCCGGGCTTCAACGTCACTACTCCAAGTGCAGTGGCGGCGCCGGCTGCAGCTACTCCACCGACAAAGTTCCTGCGTGAAACATTGCTCCTCGATTCCATGTGCGACCTCCACTTCCAGGTGGGACGACCGTAGCGTGCTGACTCATGATAACATAGCTGGGCAATGGGGCAAGTGTCGCCCCCCTTGTGCCGGGAAACCGGCACAGAACGGTGCCGGGCTGCATTGAGGCTGGTCCTCGGGAGGCGTGGATTGCATACTGTTTGTAACCATGCCGTGAGACGGAGCTGACCATGTTACGTGACGTATTCGCCTGCGTAGTTGCCGGTCTGATGATTGGCGGCACCAGCAGCGCACAGGAAATACAGGTTGATGTTCTTGTGCGCGGTGGCCGCCTCGTGGATGGAACCGGAAGCGCCGCCCGCGCTGCTGACGTGGGACTGCGCGGGGAGCGCATAGTGTTCGTTGGCGATGCGTCGCGCGGTTCAGTGCGCGCCAACCGAACGATTGACGCGACGGGACTCATCGTCGCGCCCGGATTCATTGATCCACACGCGCACGCTACCGAAGATCTGAGTCAGGAGAATGCACGCGCCAACGTGAACTACCTCATGCAGGGTGTCACGACCGTGCTCACGGGCAACGATGGGGGCGGGCCGTCCAACGTTGGACCAACTCTGGATCGCTGGGCGCGAATGGGAATTGGTACCAACGCGGGGATGTTCACCGGGCACGGCACTATTCGCGGGAATGTTCTCGGGAGCGCTGACGTCGCGCCAACGGCGCCGCAACTCGCACGCATGAAAACGCTCGTCGAAGAATCGATGCGCGCGGGAGCCCTGGGTCTTTCCAGCGGTTTGTATTACGCGCCCGGAAGTTTCGCGAAGACCGAAGAAGTCATTGAACTCGCGAAAGTCGCCGCATCATTCGGCGGTGTGTACGACTCGCACATGCGCGACGAGAGCTCCTACACCATCGGTCTGATCGGATCCATTCAGGAAACGATTCGCATCGCGCGCGAGGCCGGCATCGCCGCAAACATCTCGCACATCAAAGCACTCGGCACCGATGTCTGGGGACAGAGTGACAGCGTGATCAAACTCGTGCGCGCCGCGCGTGCGAGCGGCTTGCGCGTTACCGCGGATCAGTATCCGTACACAGCTTCAGGAACAGGATTGGGTGCGGCTCTCCTGCCACGATGGGCTGAGGCCGGCGGACGTGATTCCCTGCGCGCACGCTTGACCGACCCCGCGACGCGCGCCCGTATCGAAGTGGAAATGCGTGACAATCTTCGCCGCCGTGGTGGCGCTGCTTCACTTCTCATCACATCGCGCGGAGACACAGCACTCGCGGGCAGGAACCTGGAGCAGATTGCCGCCGCACGCGGTGTGGATCCGATTCGCGCCGCAATCGACATCCTTCTTCGCAGCAGTCCCAGTGTCGCGTCATTCAACATGAGCGAAGCTGACATCGACAAGTTCATGGTTCAGGATTTCGTGATGACTGGCTCCGATGGTTCCGGTGGTCATCCGCGAAAGTTCGGAACGTATCCGCTCAAGTTCAGAAAGTATGTGATGGAAAAGAAACTCATCACACTTCCCTTCTTTGTGAGTCAGAGCGCGGCATTACCGGCACGCACATTCGGACTCAAGGATCGCGGCGTGATTCAGGTGGGCAACTACGCGGATGTCGTTGTGTTCAGCGAGACTGAATTTCGCGAGCAGTCCACGTTCGAAGAGCCGGAACGACTGGCCACGGGCATGAAGTACGTCTTCGTGAACGGCAAGATTGCAATCGAGAACGGAATGTTCACAGGCACCATGGGCGGCATGGTGCTCCGTGGCCCCGGCTACATGAAATAAGGGGACTGAAATAAGGGGACAGGCCCCCCGTTCCCCCATTACGGTAATACGGGGACAGGCCCCCCGTTCCCCAATTACCAGTTGACCGAAATAAGGGGACAGGCCCCCCGTTCACCTATTGCCGACTAAAGGGGACAGGCCCCCCGGGTATGTGAAAGACGAAACCCCACGCTTTCACATACCCGGGGGGCCTGTCCCCTTATTTGAAAGACGAAACCCCACGCTTTCACATACCCCGGGGGGCCTGTCCCCTTTCTTCCACGCCGTAGTTGGGGAACGGGGGGCCTGTCCCCACATTTCCCGCATCGGTCAATAAGTCAGCGCCACGCATTACTCACGGCCTTGCTTGGAACAGATTATGCCCCATGAGTTCGCACTGGATCACCGTCTTGAATCGGAGGTGTCAGGTGCAACAACTTCGCAAAGAGCCAATGTGGGTTCCCGTCGAGCATCTTCCTCCCGGCCTCGGTCGCATGCGAGTGCTGGGCCCAGTCCGGCCTTACCGATTCCACGACCTCGGCGACATTGACGTCGCGTGCACACACTGCGGTGCGCTCGTGTTCACTGGCTGGAACCAGGACGGACTCGAACGCCTCGCTGCGGTGGAATGCTGGCGCTGCAAACGGCCTTCCATGATTCACAAGGCGCGTCGCGCCGATTGATCATCGCAACGAGCGCCACGCGGTGCTATTCAGGGGAGCGGCAAAGGCGGCTGGATATGTGTCCAGCCGCCTTTGCATTTGCAGCTAACGAGCGGGGCGCCAATGCACTACAATTTCAGTGCCCCTCCGGCGTGCGCGCGCAGGAGGGATGCGTCGGTGCGCGACAGTTGTTCGCCTCACGCCACAGGTGACGCGCATCTGGAGAGCACGATGTCAGCACTGATTACGCGAATCCCCAGCCTCGTTCGCCTGGCAACCACCCTTCCACTGGTCTTCGCTGCGCTCGCCGCGTCAACTGGAAGCGTGCGCGCGCAGGGCGCCATACCGACGCCGGAATCGGTCTTTGGATTTCCGGTGGGAGCGGACCAGAAATTATTCGATTACGCGCAGTCGATGGAATACTTCAGGAAACTCGCGGCCTCCAGCAAGAGCGTGCGGATTATCGACGTGGGCAAGACATCGTTTGGGCGCGACTGGAGTACTGTGCTGATTTCATCTCCCGAGAATCTCGAGCGACTGGATCAGTTGCGAACCATCAACATGCGTCTCGCACATCCTGCCGGCCTCACCGACGCTGAAGCTCATACACTCGCACGTCAGGGGCGCGCGATCGTCGACATCAGCGGCGGACTGCATGCATCGGAAATCGCGGGATCGCAGCATACGCCGCTTCTCGCCTACGAAATTCTTTCGAAAGCCAATGATCCCGCAGTGAAAGAAATTCTTGACAACGTCATTCTTTTCCTCTGGCCGAGCATCAATCCGGATGGTCAGGACATCGTCGTGAATTCCTGCCTCGGACGCACGCCGGGACCGATGCCGCTTTATCAGAAATACATCGGTCACGACAACAATCGCGACAGCTACATGCTCAATGTTGTCGAGTCACGAGTGGTCGGACGTGTGTGGCGCGAGTGGGAACCCAACATCATCTACGTGCATCATCAATCTTCTCCCGAACCGACGCGCATCTGGCTGCCACCATTCGCGGATCCGGTTGGAATTCATGCCCCACCTATTCCCGCGCGCGAGATCAATACGATCGGCATGGCGATCGCGCAGGAACTTGATTCGCGCGGGCAACCCGGTGCCGTACACATGCTCGCGACATTCGACGCATGGTACCCTGGATACATCGACTACATGCCTGTGTATCAGAACATTCCGTCATTCTGGACGGAGACGCAGGGCGGTAATTGCGCCACTCCCAAACCTGCGTCGAATCCCGCGAATTTTGGCGCGACGTATCGCGATCTGCGGCCGCAGCCGTTGTATCTCAGCCCATGGGAAGGCGCAACGTGGCGTCTTCGCGATGCTGTCGACTACATGGTCACCGCATCCTTCGCAACACTGAAATACGCGGCGAAATACAAGGAAGATCTGCTGTACAATCGCTATCAGTCCGGCCGCAACACGATTCTCAAGTACCGTAATTCCGCACCGTACGCCTATTTCATTCCGCAAGCACAGCATGATCCTTTCGCGCCTGTCGAACTTCTTCGTCGCATGGCGTTCCTGGGTATCCGTGTGAGTCAGGCGGATCGTGACATCACACACGATGGCGTCACATATCCAAAAGGCACCTGGGTGATTCCCATGGATCAGGAATTCGCGGAGCTTGCGCGGACCTTGTTTGAACCGCAGAAGTATCCACAGATCGGAGACGACACGCCGTACGATGCCGCAGGGTGGACACTTCCCTACCAGATGAACGTGAACGTGATTGAGGCGAAGAGCGCGCTGTCAGCTGACACGCGCGCTGCGCTGAAAGTTGTCGAAGGTCGTGCGGTGGACTGGAAAACCGCGCCAGATGCACCGTTCACAATGAGCGCAGCCGCTGCAGGCATTGTTCCGCCTGCGGGAGGAATTACCGGGCGCGGTGATGTTGTATTGCTCGATCCTGCGCAGAACAACGCATTCAGGCTGATCAATCGCGCGCTTGCTGATGGCGCGTCGCTTCGCTTTTCTCCCGCGAACGGATCACAGGGTGCACGTTACGTATTGTCCGGATCAACAGCGTCGAAAATTGATTCGTGGGCGACAGAACTTTTTGTGCGCGGCGAGAGAGTTGCGCGGGATGCTTTTAGTGCTGCGCTGGCAACGCCGACACGAATCGGTTTGTACAAGAGTTCAGCGAACAACATGGATGAAGGCTGGACAGAATGGTTGTTCGACACGCACGATTTCAAATACACGCTCATCTCACCCGCTGATTTGCAGGCTGGAAATCTTGCGGCGAAATACGACGTGATAGTGTTTGGCTCGCAGAATGTTGGTGGAGGCGCAGGGCGCGGAGGGCGCGGTGGTCCGCCAGCGGGCGCGGGAGGTGGACGCGCAGCTGGAGGAGCAGCTGGCGGAGCCGCTGCAGCAGGAGGGCGCGCAGCGGGTGCGGCAGACAGTATCGCGGCGCAGGCGAACAATCCCGTTGCCGCACTCAACGAATTTGTGCGCGGTGGCGGGACTGCCGTGTTCTGGAATGGCGGTTCGACCGGTGCAATCAGCGCGCTTCAATTGCCGGTGAGAAATGTTACGGCGGGTGTTGGTCGCACAGAATTTTTCACTGGTGGATCGATCATGCGAGTCAATGTCGACAATACGCATCCGGTCATGGCGGGAATGCCCGCGATGGCTGATGTGATGGTCTACAACAGCCCCGTGTTCACGACGACCGATGGATTCAAAGGACGCGTCCTCGCTCGTTATCCCGCCGACGTTTCACCATTGCGGTCGGGCTATCTCGCAGGTGAGCAACTGATGAAGGGGAACGCTGCTGCTCTCGACGTGCAACTCGATAAAGGGAGCGTGATTCTCTTTGCATTCCAGCCGCAGTGGCGCGGCCAGCCAACGGGCACGTTCCGCACCGTCTTCAACGCAGCATTCTTTGCGCGCGATGTGAGTGCAAAATATCGCGCAAGCCCAGGCGAGCCCCCGAAATAACGCCACAAATTGGGGGACAGGCCCCTTTCGGAAATAAGGGGACAGGCCCCCCGTTCCCCAATTAACTGTTGCAAAATGCGGGGACAGGCCCCCCGTTCCCCAATTACCAGGAACAGTTAATTGGGGAACGGGGGGCCTGTCCCCTTACTTCCTCGTTACTTCCGCGGGCGAAACGGCGATCGCTCAGTACTTGAGGCCACCCGCTTCCGCGAATTCCTTCATCAGTTTTTCCTGATCCTCTGTGAGCTTTTCAGGAACAACGATCGACACCTCGACGATCAGGTCTCCCGTTTTTTCGCCCTTGGTCACGCCATGACCCGCGACGCGAAAACGTTTGCCTGACGGTGTGCCTGCGGGAATCCTTATCGTGAGTTTTTTTGAATCGAGACCGCGCACAACAATTTTTGATCCCAGCGTTGCCTGCGCAATATTGAGCGGCACTTCTGCGATGATATCGAGTCCGTCTCTGCGGAAAAAACGATCTGCTGCCACCTGAAAGGTGATTACAAGGTCGCCCGGCGGTCCGCCGTTCATACCACGGCCGCCCTGACCACGCAGCCTGATCTTCGACCCCGTGTCGGTACCCTGGGGAACCGTGATCAGAACTTTCTTTGTCGCGCGTATGTCACCGCTGCCACCGCACGTGTGACATCTCTCACTGGGGATTTGCCCGCGACCGAGACACATGGGACACGGCCGTTGAACCGCGAAGCCGCCTTGCCCGAATGAAATACTGCCACGTCCACCACACTCGCTGCACGTCGCGATGGTTGCACCAGGTGCCGCACCAGATCCGCCGCACGTACCACAAGGCTCGCTTACTTCAATGTCGACCGGAACTTTGCCACCATTCGCTGCGACTCTAAACGGAACTTCCAGAATGGTTTCTACCGACTGTCCGCGCTCAGGTCCACGCTGCCTGGTACCACCACGGCCACCACCAAATATCGAGCCGAAGAGATCACCCAGCCCGCCAATCCCTCCGACATCGAGATCCTCGAAGCGAACCTGTCCCGCTCCACCAGGTCCGGGCTGAGCACCGAAGCCTCCGCGCTCGCGGCGCGTGTGCGAACCGCCACTCTCGGCAAACCCGCCATACGCACCGAGCCGCCGCATCTCATCATACTGCTTCCGTTTCTCGGCATCGCCCAGAACATTGTACGCCTCGGCGATTTCCTTGAAACGCTCTGCGGCCTTCGGATCATTTGCGTTCGCATCAGGATGATGCTTCTTGGCCAGCTTGCGGTAGCTCTTCTTGATCTCGTCCTGGGTCGCGCTGGGCGCAACGCCGAGTACGGAGTAGTAGTCCTTGCTTGGCGCCATCAGAGAGTTGCTAGTGGCCGGTCCACTTTCTTACCACGACCTGCGCTGGACGCAGCAACTGTCCCTTGAACAGATAGCCGGGCTGAAATACAGCCGCGACGGTATCGTCCAGCTTCGCCGATTTCGCGGGTTCAGTGGCGACAGCTTCCTGTGACTCGGGATTGAACGGTTCATCGACGGGATTGATGATCTCGAGCCCGGCATTCGTAAGCGACTTGATCAACTTCCGCGCGACGAGATCCACACCTTCGACAAACGCGCTGGCGTCGGGACTCTCGGGCTTGAGCGCGGTGACCCGCGCGAGATCGTCCAGGGAATCGAGAAGCGTCGACGCAAGCATCGCCTGAGCGCGCGTGCCGCTTTCCAGCTTTTCCTTGTTGGTGCGGCGACGGAAATTGTCAAACTCCGCAGCCAGTCGCAGATATCGTTCGTTCTGCTCGGCGAGGGCGCGGTTCAGGGCCGCAACGGAGTCAACGTCAGTGGCGGTTTCCGTTTCGCGGTCCTCATCGCCGGCCAGACTTTCTTCGGACTCAGGTCCCTGTTCGAAAGTGTCTTGTGGTTGGGAATCTTTGGACATTGTAAGAAATTAACGTTCGGATGGCGTATCGGGGTTCAACCGACACGCGGAAACCGTGCCGCCAACAGGAAATGCTGACCGAAATGAGGGGACAGGCCCCTTATTTCCCCTTATTTCGGGGGGGAGAGGAGGTGGCGGGCCATGTCCAGGGCCATCTGTGCGGCTCGCTGACGGATCTCGTCGCGGTCACCTGGCAGGACACGCATGACAGCCCGCTCCTGCCCGTCCACACGGGCCGCGACCCAGACGGTGCCCACCGGCTTGGCATCGGATCCTCCACCCGGTCCGGCCACACCGCTGATCGCCAAACCGATCTGTGCGCCGGTCCGTTCACAAACACCGGCCGCCATCGCCCGGACGACACTATCACTCACCGCACCGTGCGCGGCAACCAGCTCGGCATCCACACCCAGCAACGCGGTCTTGATGTCGTTGGAATACGAGATGATTCCACCCACGAACACATCGCTCGCTCCCGGAATCGCACTCAATCGGGATCCCAGCATTCCACCCGTGCAACTCTCCGCAACTGAAATCCGCAGTGACTTTCTTCTCGCAAGATCGATCACCACAGCCGCAAGATCATCCTCGTCTTCACCATAGGCGCGCTCGCCGACCACCGATCGCAGCGCGATGATGCTCGCGTCCAGACTCGCACTCGCTTCGTCCTCCGCGACGTTTCGCACAGTCACTCGGAGATCCACCCCTCGAATGCCGGGCAGATACGCGAGCGCAGGCACGCTGATCCCGCTCGCGACAATCATCTCCGCAAGCGATGATTCAGCGATGCCCGTCGTGCGCAGCGTGCGCGAACGGATCACACTGCCAGCGCCGGCGCGCGCGACGATCCTGTCACGCAATTCATCGCGGAAGATTCCGCGCAGTTCACGCGGCACACCGGGCAGCATCGCGACGAATTGCCCATCGCCATGATCAATCCACACGCCTGGCGCAGTCCCGTGATTGTTCATCATGGCCACCGCACCTGAAGGAATCAGCGCCTGCCTGCGGTTCGTGGGCGAAACTCCGGTAGACAAGCCCCGTGCGCGCAGGAGTTTGTCCATGTGCGTGATTACTCCCGTGTCCTCCACAAGCTCGCGGCCGAGCGCGCGCGCAACCGACTCAACCGACAGGTCACCACTGGTGGGACCAAGACCACCGCTCGTTATCACAGCGCTGGTGCGCCCGAGTGCAGCGAGAATCTCCGCGGCAATCGTGTCGCGATCGTCACCGATGCTTGTGTGCCGCACCACTTCAACGCCGATCAGCGCAAGCTCACGCGAAAGAAATGCGGAGTTGGTGTCGGTGGTGAAGCCGAGCAGCAGCTCATCGCCGATTGTAAGGATTTCAATTTTCAATTTCGCACGTCCGAGAGAGGGAAAAACCGGAACGCGCCAGCGTTGCTATCTGAAAACTTTCCTGTACTCGTTGATGTACATCCACAACGAATAGAGAGTCAGAACAACGGCAACTGTCATGGTGATCAAACCAACCAGTCCAACGCCAAGGGATACGGCCCACCATGATTGCGGATGCCATCCTTCAATCTGATTGAACGTTGCGGCGAAGAACCAGAAATACGATGCGCCTATCCATGTCGACTGAAATCCCGTTTTCAGTTTGCCCAGACCGCTGGCTGAAATTACCACACCGCGCCTGACAGCTGCCTGCCTGAAGATCGTCATGAACAATTCACGCGCCAGCACGACAATCACCACCCACCAGGGCAATCCGACTTTCCCTAACGGAGTCTCGAATGGCAGACGGCCGCCGTCGGGATTGATTCCGATCATTCCCGCCATCGCATCACCGGCCGGCGCCATGAGAACGAACATCGGTATCAGGGTCGCAAAGAGCAGCAGCTTGTCGGCAAGCGGGTCGAGCAGTCTCCCAAGATCGGTTACCATGTTGCGGGATCGCGCCAGCCAGCCATCGTAAATGTCGGTGACGGCGGCAGTCACGAACAGCACAAATGCGAGCAGTCGCAGCCACGGCGACGCACTGAACGGCAGAAACGCGATCAACGGCGCAACCGCGATTCGCGCTGCCGTAATCGAGTTAGGCAGGTTAAGTCTGTAGTCCGACACTACGCCAGCGATTTCAGCACCATCTTGCTAACGGCTCTGAGTGTTTCAAATACGCCTTCACCGGATATTGCGACAGCCTCAAAATAAGCGGCGCGTTCCAGCCACTCACCAGAAGGTAGCTGTTCTATGAGATTCTCACCGGAATGATACGGGTCGGGCATCAGGCGTTGTCGTGATGCCTCGGCGACGGGCCACCCCGGATTCAGTGTAGACTGAAGTTCGCCAAGCGACGCCGCATTGGGAAGATCACGCTTGTTGTATTGAACAATAAACGGCAATCGGGTGAGATCGTACCCGTACTCCTTCATGTTGTCGTACAGGTTCTGCATCGATTCCTGATTGGCTTCCATTCGCTCCAGCTGCGAATCCGCGACGAACACGATCCCGTCGACACCCTTCAGAATCAGTTTGCGGCTCGCGTTATAGTACACCTGCCCCGGGACCGTGTACAAATGGAAACGCGTCTTGAATCCACGAATTGTCCCGAGATCCACAGGCAAAAAGTCGAAGAAGAGCGTACGCTCCGTCTCCGTTGCAAGTGAAATCAGTTTGCCCCGTGTGTTCGGCATCACTTTGCCGTAGACGTACTCGAGGTTCGTGGTTTTTCCGCCGAGCCCCGGACCGTAGTAAACGATCTTGCAGTTAATCTCGCGCGAGGCGTAGTTGATCATCGACACTGCGATATTCTCTCTATTTGAATAGCTGATCGATTTCGTCTTCCGCCCCGGACAGAATTCCCGGTGCGGATCCTGAACCGCGATGCGACTCGGCGGACATCCGGTCGCAGATCTGCGTCAATTCCTCTACCGCCTTCGTTGCCCGCAGTCTTACCATCCCCAGTGTGGTTCTGCTGTCGAACAGTGACACGAGTATCAGACGCGAAGCAACGCCCGCCAGATACATGGAATCCCTCTCGCCCTGGTGAAAGAGCGAGGTAAAGTCTTTTTCCCCGATCAGTTTCGCGAGCTGGTCATTCGCGCTGAAGTCCGCGGCGGTGAGACTCGCGAATGCCGTCGTATCCAGCCCCGGTTTTTCTCCGACGGTGGCGATCAACTGACCGGACCTGTCGACCAGCAACACACAATTTGAACCGCTCTCATCCAGAAAGCGGCGCATTGAATCGGCAAGTGCGTTGAAGTCCTTCTCATTGAAGGACCAGTTGTCCGTTAACATGAGTTGTTTGCGTGTCCTCAGCTCTGCCGGCGGATACCGCGTTCGAGTCGGGTGAGAAGCCGCTGTCCCCTGCGACGCAGCGCGGGATTCTGCTCCCATCTCACGTAATCGCGCAGCACCCGCGCCGATGCTGATTTTTCGCTGCCTCTGAGGTATCCCAGTGCGGCCAGGCGTTTGACGCGGTTTCTGCTGAAAAGATCACGCCTGAATCTCTTCATCTGAGTGCCCCAGAGAATCGCTCCGGTGGCGACACCAACTGCGAATCCCAGAGCGGCGTACCGGCCAACTCTCCCCATCATCGCATTTCACGCCGCGCTGAAAGCGCCTGTGCGATAGTGACACCGTCGGTGTATTCGAGATCGCCCCCGACGGGAATTCCCCGCGCTATGCGGGTGATCCTGAGTTCGGGATTGCCCGCCAACTGTCTCTGGATGTAGAGCGCAGTTGCCTCTCCTTCCATACTGGGGTTCGTCGCCAGTATCACCTCGCGCGCCGCCGGATCTGATGCGCGTCGCAGGAGCTGACTGATGTTGAGATCATCGGGTCCGATCCCGTCCAGGGGGGACAGATGGCCACCAAGAACGTGGTAGAGACCGCGGTATTCCCCGGAACGCTCGATGGCGGCGATATCTGACGCCTCTTCGACGATGCACATCAAACCGGAATCACGGCGCGGATCTCTGCATATGGAGCAGACTTCGTCCTCGGTAAGGTTGTAACAGTGGGAGCAGCGTCGGACGCGCTCACGGGCGGCAACAAGCGCCGCAGCCAGGCTTCGGCTCTGTTCGGGCGGCTGACGGATGAGGTGATAAGTAAGCCGCAGCGCAGTTTTCTTCCCGATTCCCGGCAATCGGGCCAGTTCCCTGGTAAGGTCCTCGATTGCCGGCATGTCAGAACGGAAGCTTGAAGGGCAAAGGAAGTCCTCCGGTGATCTTCCCCATCTCCGCCTGCGCCAATTCGGAGGCCTTGCGTTGCGCGTCGGTTACGGCGGCCGCAATAAGATCCTCGAGCATCTCGACATCAGATGCGTTCACCACAGAAGGATCGATCTTCACGCTGCGCAACTGGCCGCGGCCATCGGCTTCCGCCGTTACCATACCGCCCCCCGCTGATCCGACAACGGTTTTGTTCTGCAGTTCCTGCTGCACGTTCTGCAACTTGCCTTGCATTTCCTGAGCCTGTTGCAGGATTTTGAAGAAATCAGTCATTGGGGATTTTGAGTTCGTGACCTGAGATGAAAATTAGTCCACTGGTTGCCCAGGGTCATCATCAATCACACGCAGCGAGAGGCGTGTTCAGCAGTCAGTCAAGCAACTCGAGATCGAGCTCGCGCACAGCTGCATCGAGCACCGGATCTTTCTTGCGAAGGCTGTCGAGTCGCTCAGCCTTGATCGCTTCTGCCGTGAGTCGTCGTGAAGCCATCGGTGCGACTGATGTGGTTTTCGTGAGTGGCGCGAGCACGACCTTTTCGACACCTGTGAAGCGCACCCGCAATGCGGACAGCAGCTCTGCCTGCGCGCCATTGAGAGCTTCCTGCACGAGATCGAATGAGACGGGCGTATTTTCGTCGAGCTGTACCGTTATCACACCACGACTCGAAACTGCGCTGGGAAGCGCAAGTGCGAGATGACTTGCAAGCATGGCGCGTCCCGATGCGCGGACGCGCTCGACAACTTCATCCCAGTGTTCGGCAAGCCTGTTGATGTCCAGTGCCTGCGGCACAACCGTTTCCTGCTTTTCGCGCGCACGATCAACCTGCGGGATTTCAGATGGGCGCGGCGCCGCGACTTTTTTTTCGGTGCTCGGCGACGAAGTCGTATTGGGACGCGACTCCTGCCGGCTGGGTGTCGCACGCTCACTCCCGGCCCTGCTCTCTGACTGCCTGCCCTTTTGCTGCCCTCCGCCTCCGTCCGGAATTCCTGCGCCGCCAGCGCCGCCTGAAAAACCAGAAATCAGTTGTTCCAGATCCACTGTGCGATCGATGAGCGCGAAGCGAACAAGCAGAGTCTCGAGAAGAAGTTGCTGCTGTGAACTCTTCCTGAAACGCGGCTCCACTTCGCCGATCATGTTGAGCATGCGTACTACGTCGCCAGTGGTGAGGTCGCCCTTGCGCTGCTGAAGCGCCTGTCGTGTACGATCGCTGATATCGAGCGCTTCGCTGCCGAGCAAAGTTGCCAGCAGAGCGCGCAGCAAATCGGCAATCCCGCCGAGAAATGCGGTGAAGTCGATGCCGGCATCCGCGAGTCTTGCAACCGTGGGAAAAACAGATTTTGCATCTCTGCCGGCGATGATGTCGAATACAGCGAGATATTCGTCCTCCGCCACGAGACCAAGCGATTCACGCACGGAATCGACGCTGATCTCACCATTGGAATGCGATAGCACCTGGTCGGTGAGACTCAAAGCATCGCGCATGGAACCGTCGGCGGCGCGTGCAATCATGGAGATTGCATCGGTTGCTGCCGGAACTTTTTCCGCGGCAAGTATCTCCGATAATTTCGCACGAATTTCCGGAGCACCGATGCGCTTGAGATCAAAACGCTGCAGCCTGCTCAGCACCGGCGCGGCGGATTGCACGATCTTGACGGGATCGGTTGTCGCAAAAACAAAAACCACGCGCGGCGGCGGTTCTTCCAGAATCTTGAGCAATGCATTCCATGCTTCGCGCGTGAGCATGTGTGCTTCGTCGATGATGTAGACCTTGTATCTCGCCTCCGACGACGGCGCATACATCGCTCGTTCACGCAACTCGCGCGCATCATCAACACCGCGATTGGAAGCGGCGTCAATCTCTACAACATCAAGGCTGGCCGATCCGCCCCAGATTCTCTGGCAGGAGGTGCACTCACCGCACGGTTCACCCTCATCAGGTATTTCGCCAGACAGACGTTTCTCGCAATTGAGCGCCATCGCGAGCACACGGGCAAGAGTTGTCTTACCGGTACCGCGGGGACCACAGAGCAGATATCCGTGAGCGATTCTGCCCCGCGCGATTGCACCACGAAGTGTGCGTGATACGTGCGTCTGCACCGCCACTGACGCGAAATTCCGCGGACGATATTTGCGGGCGAGTGCGAGGGACATTGGGGACGTGTTGATGGTGCGGTTGCCTGCAACCCGAAAGCTGCACTGAGTAGCTCTGCGGAAACGAAGAGCCCGCCGCTGAATCCGTGAGCGGACAGGCTCGCAGCCTTCTTCGAGCGTTCAGAAATTCAGGACGCGCAAGTCCGCCGCCAACAGCGTTCGGAACCCCGCGCGAATGCTCCAGATCTTACGGAGCGACAAAAGACACCACATGCCGCTGCTACCTTTCGGTCCTGACGGAGTTAGCAGGCTAATATCCTCCGGGACCTGGAGCGAGACAAATATAGCCAAAAACGCACTCGCGCGGTGCGTCGGGTTTTATTGCGGGCGCTAGTGGTTTTCGCATGCAGCCGAAGTTCTTTACCCTCTCAACTCGCGCAGCACGGTCTCGCCTGCAGCACAAACTGCCTCAGCGCTCACATCCAGGTGCGTCACGAGGCGAATTCTCGTCGGATTCCACGCTGCTATGCGAACTCCCCTCGACGAACAGCGTCTCTCGAGTTCGTTCGATTTTATTCCCGGCGGCAGTTCAACCATTACGATGTTTGTGTCAGGAGGAATGACTTGACACCGGGGATCGCGCGCCAGAATTTCCGCCAGCGTCTTCGCGTTCTTATGGTCAACGGACAGGCGGTCAATATTGTTTTCCATTCCGTACAAAGCGGCCGCCCCCAGAATGCCGGACTGTCGCATGGCGCCCCCCAGTCTCTTTCGAACATTTCCGGCGCGTTCCATAACCTCGGCGCTTCCTGCGAGAGCTGCCCCTACCGGTGCTCCCAGTCCCTTTGAGAAGGACACCATCACCGTCGCACCGGGCGCCGCAAGACTGGCAAGCGATTCACCTGTTGCGGCCGCGACATTCCACAGGCGCGCACCGTCGATATGCAGTGTAATCCCCTCGTCCGCGGCAATGCCGGCAATCTCCCGCACGGCTGCGAGCGGCGTGATCTTTCCACCGGCAAAAACGTTCGTGTTCTCCACGCTCACGAAAGTCGCGCGGGGCCAGGACTTTGATCGGGGCCGAATAGCAGCGCGCAACGCCTCGGCATCCATTGCACCCGAAGCAGATCGCACCACCCGGATCTGAACGCCGGACGACGCTGCCACTCCAGCCATCTCCATCTGCATGATGTGAGACTCGGCATCGACCAGTATCTCATCTCCATGTCGCGTTTGCGCGGCAATGGCGCACTGATTGGCCATCGTTCCCGAGGGGAAAAAGAGCGCGGCCTCCTTGCCCAGAATTTTTGCGACTCTCTCCTCGAGTCTTACGGTCGTTGGATCGCCGTCGAGAACATCGTCACCTACTTCGGCAGATGCGATAGCCGCCCGCATTCCGGACGATGGCCGCGTGACTGTGTCGCTGCGAAGATCTGTTACGCTTGCTGTCATGTTGATTATTCGAATACGACGCGCTGAATTTGTCGCGCTCTTCGCAGATCGTAAACCTGCGCAATCTCACCACCGAGAATGAATATCAGCGCCACGTAGTACGACCACGCAACCGATATCACAATTGCGAGCACGACGCCGGTGTAGAGATTTCCCAGCTGCATACCCGGCGAATACTGACCGAACAGATGTCGCGCCACTTCGATCATGATAGAAGAAAAAAGAGCGGCGGCTGTCGCCGTGCGCCATCTGATTCTCTTGCGCGGCAGGTATCTGTACAGCAGAAAAAAGGTGAACATGATAAATGCAAACGCCAGCAACCGTCCACCCCAGTATTCCACCCTTCCGATCATTTCCTCGCGGATACCATAGCGCGCCCACACAACTCTTTCGCGCGTCTTCTCGATCGCGAGATATGTGGTGATCACGAAATAGGACATCAGAAATACAGAAGACACCAGCGTCATTCTGATGTCGAACAACTTGCCGGTAACGATATTTCGTGTTTCCTCGATGTCGAAGACGTCCGCAAGGACGACTCGCAGGGAGCCGAATAACCGCGTCGACAGCCAAATGAGTGCGATGGTTCCGACTGATGCGGTTCCGGTTGCATTACTGAGCAGTTCACCCAGTCGCTGCTGTATGGTCAGCGCAACATCGGGTGCAACCGGGAGCACGCTGCCGAGCAGATCGACAATGCGCTGGGTGGATTCATCTTTTGTTCGCCCAAGAAAAAATCCCATTGCCGTGATCGTAATCACGAACAATGGGATCAATGCAAGGAGAAGATTGAAAGCGACGCCTCCGGCGAGCAGAAACACTTTGTCTTCGCGGCCCTTCTCATCCATCAGTTTGAGAAAATCCCAGAATGATTCCGCCGCGTGAGCGACGACCGGAGGGAACCGTAAAGACATATCTGACGATCTAGCCTTTCAGCCAGGTCGTCGTGCTAATCCGCGAGAAATTCGTCCTCGCCTTCCGCAGCTGCCGACCGCCGTGCACTACGGACAGTTTCCGCACCAGCATCGTACGCGGCCTTGGTTTCCGCCACGCGACGCTCGAGAGAATCACGACTCTCGCGCGCTGCCTCGCGACCTGCCTCGACTGCGCGTCCAATCTGCCGCTTCTTGGTATCAATTGTCTGCCTGGCCGTCTCGATTTCGTCCGCAACGAATTCCTTCGCTGTATTGAAACGTTCTGTTACTGCGCCGCCCAGATCTTCAGCGGCCCGCATCGCACGCCTGCGTGCCTTGCCTGCCCGCCGCCCAATTTCGCGACGCGTATCCGCACCGGACATTGGAGCGAGAAGCAGCGCTACAACTGCACCTACCGCTATCCCCGCCATGAACGCTTTGGTGCCGCTGACCGAGTCCCTTAAGATGATCTCTTCGTCGTCCTGATTGCTACGTCTCATTGTCCTTCCTCCATCCTATTTGCGTTTGGCTTCCCTCTTCCCGGCCGGACGCGCTACTCCGGCCTCCCCGCCATTGCGGCGCAACCTGTCGCTTGCCGGAGCAGGGGCCTCCTCCCCGGCGATGTGTCTGTCACCATTGAGGAGCCCCTCCAGCTCGCGATTGATTTCAGCCACGCTGACCCCGAGCATCTTTCCTGCGCGCTGCTTGTCACCGGAAGCTGTTGCCAGTGTTCGCAGGAAAAGAGACCTGCGTGCGACCGCAAGTGGTGTGCCGACTTCGATGTTGAACATACCGGTGTCGCCGCGCAGATGAAGCGGCACGATGTCATCTCTCGTAACGATGTCACCGCGCGACATGATCACCGCACGCTCCACTGCGTTCTTGAGTTCCCGAACATTTCCCGGCCAGGGATATGAGAGGATCCAGTCCCACGCGGCAGATTCGAATGAGTTGACTTTCTTCTGATTGGCGGCCGCGAAACGGGAAAGGAATTCAGTCGCGAGCAGCTTGATGTCTCCGACGCGATCTCGCAGCGGTGGCAACGCCACTTCCACGACGGCCAGACGATAATAGAGGTCGTCCCTGAGTTTTCCGTCTGCGATTGCCTGCTGCACATCCTTGTTCGTTGCGGCAACCACGCGTATATCGACCGCAATTTCCTTCTTGCCACCGAGGCGGCGGATAGATCGCGACTCCAGTGCGCGCAGGAGTTTCACCTGAATCTCCGGCGCCATCTCCGCAACCTCATCGAGGAACAGAGTGCCCCCGTCAGCCATCTCGAACGCACCGGGTTTTTCATTGGTGGATCCGGTGAAGGCCCCCTTCTCGTGACCGAACAATTCGTTTTCGAGGATGTCCTTGGGAAGCGCTGCGCAATTCAGCGGAAGGAAGGGACCGGACGCCCGCTCGCTGCGCGTATGCAATGCGCGCGCAACAAGTTCCTTTCCTGTTCCGGATTCGCCGAAAATCAGAACGCTTGCTGTGGATGGCGCCACGACATCGATGACTGAATACACCTGGCGCATCCGCTCCGACTGCCCGACGATCTCACCAAAATGCGTGAGCCCCTCGAGCTTTTCCGACAGTTCACGATTGGACTGAGTTACCGCGTACTTGTGCAGCGCCTTTCCAATGAGCGCCTTGAGCCGGATGAGCTTCTCGGCGTTGAGCGGCTTCTCGATGTAATCGTAAGCGCCCATCTGCATCGCCTGCACCGCGGAATCCACCGTGGCGCGTCCGGTGATGATGATGCATTCCGTGGGAATCTTTTTTTCCTGCAGGTTGCGAAGGAGAGACATGCCATCAAGTTGCGGCATGTTGAGATCCGCAAGGACCAGCCCGAATGCGTCGTTCGACAGAAGCTCCATTGCACGTTCACCATCACTGGCTACGGTGACTTCATAGCCTTCATCGGCGAGAATTGCACTGAGGCCATCGGTAATGGCTCGTTCATCGTCGGCAACCAGCAGGCGCGCCTTGCGTTGCGGCGCCGCTGAAGATGATGCGTGTGATGGTGGTGTCATACGAGGACTGTATCGCTTGTGAGGGTAGTTGGGAAGACAGCCGCGACGGATGCGGCTTCGAACATAATTTTGATGTGAAGGGCCTCTGCTATTTCGACCACCTTTGGGTTCACTTCGATATTTACTGCTGGATCCAGATTCACAGCAACCGCAACCGGTGCAGTGCCGCGCACCTCGCAACTCACCGCTGAACCAGTTTCTACCGCTGTTCTGCACAAATGCGACAGGACCAGTCGCGCCGTGGTCGCACTCACTGCCGCCCGCGCCGGGAACGGAGCTTCCTGCAACGCAACCCGTGTCCTGCCACCTGCATTGAGCAGAGTTGTAATCGCTTTTGTAGTTGCGCCGATATCGGCGGACCCTGACGCAGTCCTGCTCAGAAATGCCAATGCCTCAATCTGGGCCGAAACATCCTCGAATTGTCGCGCGGCGTTGATGGCAAATGAGCGCAGATCGCTGTAATTGCCACTTCCGTGGTCAGTACGAGACCGAATCACCTCGATATTGATTCCGACTCCCTGCAATCCATTCCTAAGCCCGTGCAGTATCTGATCAGTCAGCCTGCCGAGCTCATCTATCCAAAGTTCACTGACACGCGCATCGTCCACGGCGCCAGCAACTTCTCTCATTCCCCTGCGTCCGGATCGTCGGGTGCCTGTACCACAGCCGCAACTCCAGCTGCAGGAATTGGCTTCGGAACCCGAACGAGCTTCACATGCCGCTCAACAGCAGGACGCGTACCAGCAATCCCAAGCTTTGAGAAGAGGAATGAAAACTTGCGATCATAGGCCTCGGAGAGGGCCGCGCGCACACTATCGTCGAAGTCCCAGATCTGGCGCTTGAAGGGACCGAGCGCCTTTTTGCGGGTCTTGTAGAAGAACTGTTCATCGGAATCAGTGGCTTTGCGTTCGTCAGCTGCGTTTTTCCGAAGCCAGTCATATACCGTCTCCCGCATCGCGGCCGGCATGTGATCATACAACATGTTCTGAAAATTCGTGGCGAGGTGGATTTCCGCCGTTTCACATTTTGGAAAATTGTCGAAAGCTTCATCTGGAAGTGTCGAGGCGCCATGCTGGACAGCGCCCGCCAGCCCGTAATCTTTCACCGCCACTGACGAAAGAGTCTTCAGCGTTTCGAAATCAAGATTCACCGCGGCGATAGACCCGTCGGGCAACACGACACCACCATGCGAAGTGCCTGACTGCACTGAAATCTTCGAGAGACCCTTTCTCCCACTGTCGGAACCGAGGGTGCGATTATAACCATCCATGAAGGCACGCAACTCCTCCACCGTGCTGTTCTGCGTGCCTACCTCGCCGATTTCTCCACCCACCGAGATAGTCACTCCGTCCGGCTCGAGTTGCCGCACCAGACGCGTAATGTCCACTCCAACTTCGTAATTGAGCCGCTGTTGTTCGGCGAGTGTGCTCTTCGAAAGATCAACCAGTGTCGACGTGTCGACATCGATATTGTAGAAACCGGCGGCGATTGCCTCGCGCGCCAGCTGCTTTACTGAATCGACTTCAGTTGCGGGGTCGACCGCGAATTTTTTTGCATTGACCTGGAAATGATCCCCCTGGATGAACACGGGTCCGCGAAACCCTTCGCGCAATGCAGCGGCGAGAATCACCGCGACGTACTCCGCGGGCCGCTGATCGGTGTAGCTGATCTCCGAACGCGCAATTTCGAGAATGAATGCACCAGCATTGAGTTTGATTGCGGTGCGGAATATGGACCGCGCTGTATCGTACGTCATTCCGCGAACGTTCATCGCGGGAACGGTGAATCCGCCCGTCTCTCCCCGTCCTCTGGCGCGGTACAAACCGTCGATCGACGATGCCGCTACTCCGACGCGCTGCCCCGCTTCCCAGATAATCCAGCGTGCGGCATTTCTTCCGGCTTCATCGCCGAAGACAGCCTCGCGCACAAGTTTATCCATGAGCGGTGTGGCCAGTGCCGACTCTTTGCGGACGACCAGATCATCACCATTTATTGCAACTGCTCCATCCATCATTGCTGCTACTTCGTCTATGCGGCTTCGCATCAGTTGGTCCTTTTGGTGGCGATTGTCCCGGTGTGGTCAGCGGACATCGCGGTTAGTTCATCATATACGCGCCCGCGCGCTGCCATGACGGCTGCTGCGAGAATGATTCAGTAATCCGTCTAAACGCGGCGCGCCGGATCAGGACGAGGCAGTGATTCCCACGTTGCAAGATCCTTCCCGGAGCCCGGTTTTCCCATGAGAGCATACGTGAATTGTTTGCCCAGTTCTACTCCCGGCTGATCGAGGGGCTCGACACCGTAAAGTTCACCGGCAATCACAGTTGCGATCTCCATCAGCATGATCAATTCACCCAAATGATATGCGTCCACTACGGGCAGCTCGATTGTCATGCTTGGCCTTCCGCGCGCGGCGAGTGCACCCGCGGTAGCACGCCGTTCGGCATCGAGTAACTCGCCAAGAGAGTGGCCACCCAGGTAACTGAGTTCATCCATCCCCGCAACGGTGGAAGGAATCGGCTGATCCATTTCGCGCGACATCTCGGCAATGAAAGTCACTGTCTTGTCGAGCGGTCCTTCCATGAAAAGCTGAACCTGACTGTGCTGGTCCGTTGCTCCGACGGCCGCCAGCGGTGTTGGACCGACACTCTTACCATCCGGTCTGATCTTCCCCAGACTCTCGGCCCACAGCTGCACGAACCAGTCCGCGACATCGCGCAGCGCATCCGAGTAAGGCATGTAGACGTGCACGTGCGCTCCCTGACGCACGTCGCACAACCACTGCAGCATCGCATACATCGCCGCGGGGTTCTTCTCGAGTGCAACGTTCAAATCGCAGCGCGACTTCATGGCCGATGCACCGCGTAACAGCGCAGTCGCGTCGATCCCGCACATGATCGCGGGAAACAAACCCACCGGAGAAAACACCGAGAACCGTCCCCCTACGTTCGACGGTACCTCCAGCGCGGCAATACCCTGTGATTGCGCGGCCGCCCGGAGTGCTCCTTTCGACGGATCCGTGATGAAGACAAATCTCTTCGAAGCTTCGCTGCCCAGCACGCTGTCGACGTGCGCCCGCACGATGAGATATTGGGCCATCGTTTCCGCGGTGCTTCCTGATTTGGAAATGACGACAAACAGTGCGCGCGCCGGATTCACGAGTTTCAGTACCGCCGCAACGGTTCGGGGATCGACATTATCAAGCACATGCAGGCGCGGCTTGTACTGGCGCGCTCGGACATCGAGAAGATTCCACAGAGGTGCAAGCAGTGCGGTCCGCAGCGCAATGGTGCCAAGCGCCGATCCACCGATACCGAGTATTACCACATCCTCGGTGTCGCGCGAATAATCGAGCGCCAGCGCCTGACATGATCGCAGCAGAGCCGGGTCATCCGCCAGATCCAGAAAACCGAGCTGTCCTGACTTGCGCCGCTCCGCAACACGCGCCACGGCGGCATCGAGATCATTGCGTGCCGCCGCGAAATCGTTCTGCGATATCCCGTTCGCGACAGGCGGCGACATCATGTACGTAAAATCGATTGATAACGGCATGTCAGTCGGTCCCGACAACCAGTCCGTCGAATGCGGGCTTCACAGCTGCAGGCAGCTCCGATTCCAGGCTGGCGTGGAAATGTGCGTGAGTGAGATGAGTGAAATAGGTGTGCTTCGCTCCCGCGGCGCGCGAGATCTCGATTGCCTCGGGAAAACTCAAATGAGTTGGATGCTGCACATGAAAGAGTGCATTGAGAACGAGAACTTTCACTCCCTGGATTTTGCTTACCACGTCCGCTGGCACGCGCTTGGCGTCGGTAATGTACGCGATACTGCCAATACGATAACCGAGAACAGATATATCGCCGTGCGGCATCACCAGTGGCATTACCTCGACATCTTTCACGGTGAAAGGGCTGTCGGGATGCACAACGTGCGCCACCGCTTCAGGCTTGTCGGTTCCGGGAGCAGGCTTGATGTTCGGATCGAATATGTAAGGAAAGCGCCGCGCAAGTCTCTCGAGTGTGTCGCCTGATCCGTAAATGGGAAGCGCCGCAGCCCGGCGAACCGTAATCGCGCGAAGATCATCAATTCCGTGCGTGTGATCGGCGTGGTCGTGGGTGTACAGCACCGCATCTACAGCGTCTATGCCCGTGGAGATAAGCTGCAGCCTCAGCTCAGGCGGGGTGTCGATGAGAATCCTTACACCACTGTCGGATTCCACCACCGCTGCAACCCGGCTGCGTTTATCCCGCGGGTCAGGCGACTGACACACTGCACAGTTGCAACCAATTTGTGGAACCCCAAAGCTCGTTCCTGTTCCCAGGAAGGTGAGCTTCATACCACTTCTACCTTGAGCAGATTGGTCGAACCGGGAATGTCGAATGGCACGCCCGCCGTCACGATCACTCGGTCGCCGGGGGCAGCAAGTTTGCGTTCCACAATTATCTGACGTGCGAGCGTTACCATCTCGGGATACGTATCGCGGTGCGTGACGAGCGCCGGGATCACTCCCCACACCAGCGCCAGCTGCCGGTACGTGCTCTCCACATCCGTGAGAACGAGGATGGGCACTGCAGGGCGCCGCGACGCAACAACGCGGGCACTGAAGCCGCTCTTGGTGAACACAATCACCAGTGGAGTGCGCAACATGCGCGATGCCGCAACTGTCGCAGCCGCGATGGCCTCCTCCGTCGCGACATATCCCAGCGGCTCATCAGCCCGGCTGTGAACGATCGCGCGCGGCGGAGGATGAATCTCCATCTCGCGGATGATCCGCGTCATGGCGCCGACTGCGAGACGAGGATACGTGCCCGATGCCGTCTCCGCGGACAGCATCACCGCATCCGTGCCATCGAGAATGGCGTTCGCAACATCGCTGGCTTCCGCCCGCGTCGGCCGCGGATGCTCGATCATGGATTCCAGCATCTGCGTTGCCGTTATCACCGGGCGACCCAGCCTGTTGGCGATTGCGATGATCGTCTTCTGCGCGGTAGGCACCGTTTCGAAGGGGAGTTCCACACCCAGATCGCCGCGCGCCACCATCACTCCATCCGATGCTTTCACGATGCTTTCGATGTTCCGCATCGCGACGTCTTTTTCGATCTTGGATATGATCAGCATCTGCCTGGGAACACGCTCGCGCACCGACGTGATGTCCTCAGCGCGCCGCACAAAACTGAGCGCGAGGTAGTCCACCCGGTGTTCAATCGCGAATGCGATGTCGGCGAGGTCCTTTTCTGTTACGCTCGGCGCCGAAACATCCACGCCGGGAAGGTTCATTCCCTTGTGACTGCGAAGTAATCCGCCGTGAATCACCCGCGCCTTGACGCGCGGAGGCGATTCCTCCATCACGAGAAGGTCCAGCAAACCATCGTCGATGAGAATGCGATCACCGACAGACACGTCTGTGGCAAGCGCTTCATACGTGATGGGAATTTCGCCCGGGAGCGCCTGCTCCTCCGGCGCCATGACCACATCTTCTCCCTCGACGAGCATCACCGGCTCGACAAGGTTGCCAATGCGTATTCGCGGCCCCTGAAGATCCGCAAGAATTGCAACGGGGCGCTTCAATTCAGCGGCGACCGCGCGCACCACCTCGATCATCTTCGAATGTTGCTCGACGGTGCCATGCGAAAAGTTGATGCGCGCCACGTCCAGACCCTCTTCCATCAGACCGCGAATCGCCGATTCAGTCTCGGTGGCCGGACCCAGTGTGCAGACAATCTTGGTGCGCCGGCAATGCGGTGCGGAGGGCACGGCAGGCTGAGAATCTCTCATTGCTTGCAGCCGGTGGTAATCAGTGGCTTGCCTGAAACTGCTCGCGCAGTGCTGCTGATTTCTTTTCGATTCCGCCGATCAGCGAATCGAATGATTTCTGGAAACTTGTGAGTCCATCCGCGAGCAGTTTCGTGGTGACTTCGTCCATCGCGATGCCGAGTTCCGCGAGCCGTGCCAGCACTTCCCATTCGGCTTCGATATTCGTGTCGACAGTTCGCGCCACTTCTCCGTGATCGCGGAATGCCTCGATAGTCGCGGGAGGAAGTGTGTTTACCGTATCCGGACCGATCAACTGCTCCACGTACATGACATCGCGGTACGCCGGATTCTTCGTGCTCGTGCTGGCCCAGAGCGGCCGCTGCACGCGGGCACCCTTCTCCGCGAGCACGGTCCAGCGGTGGCCGGAAAACGTGTCGCGGAAAAGTGCGTAGGCCATTCTTGCATTTGCGATCGCGGCTCTTCCCCTTACGGCATCGGCATCTTCTTTTTTCACGTTGTCCTGTGCGACCATGGCATCGAGACGGGCATCGACTTCAGTATCCACACGACTCACAAAGAAACTTGCGACCGATGCGAGTGAATCGATCGGCAGCCCTGCCTCCACTCGCGACTCGAGGCCGCGCAGGTACGCCTCCATCACGCGTCCATGCGCAGCAACGTCGAACAGGAGAGTAATGTTTACATTGATGCCTTCCGCGATGAGCAGCTCCACTGCTGTTGCACCCGCGAGCGTTCCCGGAACCTTGACCATGAGATTGGGCCGGCGGACCGTCTGCCAAAGGCGCCGCGCTTCGCGAACGGTTGCGGAAGCATCGTGTGCCACACCGGGCGACACTTCGATAGACACGAAACCATCCTGGCCCTGCGTGTCGCGATAGACGCCCGCGAACGCATCGCACGCTGCGCGAACGTCATCAGTCTCGAGTAGCTCGAACGTTTCCCATGCAGACTGATCGTGCGTTGCGCTGATCTGCACATCATACAGATCACCACTTGCCAGCGCCTTCTCGAATATCGTGGGGTTCGAGGTCATCCCCGTCAGAAAATCGTCGCGAATTCTGCGGGTCAGTTCGCCATTTCTCAGAATGGCGCGGTCGATGTAGTCAAGCCAGACTGCTTGCCCGGCTTCGTGCAGCCGGCGGAGACGCTCAGAGTCCATTTTCAGAAGTATAGGTCTGTTACGGTTCCTGAACCAACATTTGTCCCGCCCGTGGTGGAATGGCAGCGACGGGCAGCGGCGTGAACCTCGGCTGCGTCACGCAGAATCCGGTTTCGACCGCAACGCGTTGTAAAGGAGGAACGCATTCAGCAGGCCGCACATGGCGATAAGTGGCGGACCCAGCGCCGAGATAAGGCTCGGATCGATTGTGTCCAGGGCGAGGAGAACGATCAGTCCCCATGGCAACGACAGCAGAATCGCGAACAACCAGCTGACGTTGTGTCCAGTGGGCCAGAGTGCAAGAGACATCACCGAAATCACCGCAACTGCAAAGACAACGGCCACGACACGTGCCGTCGTGTTGGTGCGAGCCGACATTTTATCTGGCAAGAATCTCGAATGCTCTCAGAGTTGTGACAGGTTGCTGCCCATTCGCGCGAACTTCAACCGCTAGAGTGTAGCGGCCTGGTGAAAGTGCCTTCAAGTCCAGGTTGATCGAATGTGCTGCAACAGCCGAGCCGGTGACTCGCGGCAGCACGCCGTTGACCGCGGGCGCATCTGGTGCGTTCTGTCCCGATATTGCGCGCGTCACCGTCGCCAGAATCCCAGACCGCTGCCCCGATACCGCTACCGAAAAAGTACCGCTATCTGCACTCGTGAGCCCGTACATCTCCCAGAACACACCGACGCTGCTTCCCTTTCTGATTCGACTACTGCCGAGCGCCAGCGGCTCGGCGTCTTCCAGGTTCGTCGGTGGATGCGTCCTCGGATCAACGAGCATCACATCGGACATCGTCAGTCGCTGCGATGGCATTGCAGGTGGTCCTGCGCCGAAGCGTGCACGACCTGCCCAGCTGCTGTCGCGCGAAAGAATTTCGAGACTCACATACGTTCGCTGCCACGGAATCGTGACTGACTGGATGTACAACGGACCGCGGAAGGTGCGGGACGCGAGCAGACCTGGTTCCGTCGGGTCGCGCCTCACAAACAGTCCGGCGAGCGCACCACGTTTTGACAATTGCGGCTGCGCTTCCAGATCACTCGCGGCGACGAGCCTCGCAGAATCGCCCCGGTGAAAGAATGCCACCTGATAATCGATGTCCACGTACTCGCGGTCGACGGTAGCCTGAAATTCATATTGCTCATCGTCGTCGATTTTCCAGGCTTCCGGCGGGGCGCTCGTCAGATCGCTGAGCGCGGCAGCTGCGGGCACGAATGAAAAGCGGGGCTTGGGAAAAAGCGCGAAGAGTTGCGGCGGGCTTCCGGGCTCCGGCCTGGCGCTGTGCAGGTAGCCCGGAACACCAAGCCTTCGTACCAGCTCCTCGTAGCCGAGCTGCGGTGCCAGTGTAACGCGCGTGCGCGCCAGGTCAGAAGCATCGCGACGCGGGAGATTTGACGCGACAGGACCACCCGCAAGAACACTGTCCTCGTACCGGGTCTGTCGCAGCCCGCGCACGAGAAGATCCGCACGCGCGGAATCGAGCCGCTGATTTGCGAAGGCATCGATGCGCAATGCTACCTGCCGCGAAAGATGTTCCGATCTGCGTTCATTCCCGCGCGTGAGATACAGCGGGTCGGATAACCACCAGAGCACCTCGGCGAAGCGAACCCGCGCCGCACAATCCATGGCGGCAACAGCACGCCGCAACGAATCTGATTTGATCACATCGGAGGGATCGAGCCAGCGACAGCGTTCCTCGAGCGTCATGTCGTTAAGCGTTTGCGTCCAGATATCATCCGCGTATGCCTCCATGTTTCCTATCTGGTGCAGAACGTGACCGATCAGCGCATTGCACCACTGTCTATCCGACGTGCAGTCGAATGCTTCATCCAGTGCTTCCTGCGGTTCAGCTTTCTCCAGGCTCAGTCGCACGAGCTGCCCTGCAATCCACTGATCACCGGGGATTCTTTTTCGCATCACTTTGAGCGTGTCGATCAGAGCACCGAGAAGCTTGCGTGCTTTTTTTCTCGCGAATCCCGGCACGAGATCGCGGGAAAAGCGCGTCGCGTTGGGAATTGTGCCGACACGCGAATATCCGATCCCGCCATTGTTCGGACCGTAACACCAGTCGGTGCCTATTCCCTGCTCGCACTGCGCGAATGGCGTTACTGTTGGCTCCGGCCAGAGCGCAGCGATTTCAGTGCGCCAGCGGCCCTCGAAGACGCGCAGGGCAGATTGCGCTGCGAGAAGTGTCCGGAGTGAATCCGGGTTGTGGGATTCCTGGCTCGCCGCGACCGAGGACAGCGAGAGTGCGAGTATCGCGACGCGCACATGCATTCGCATCATCGAATTATCTCGATGGTGCGAACGCTCTCGACAATCTCCTGACCCGGTACACTTATCGCCAGCGACAGTGTGTAACGCCCGCGACGCAGAGTCGCGAGATTCAGATTGATCGTGCGCGGTTCTATTGCTCTGCCCGCGACCGCGGGTTCATCCCATTCGGTCACGATGGCATCTGGTCCCGCCGGGCGGGCGGCAATGCGTCCCACCCGCAGTGGCTCGCGCCCTGTTTGCGGTACGACGAGCAGAGACATGCGAGGCGTCTCGCCCTGACGCAAACCGTAGATCTCCCAGAACAATCCTGTTGTTGCTCCTTCGCGGAGCACAGTTGTCGTCAGCGCGCGCTTCGCTGCTTCTTCGAGGTTGGCCGGCAGACCACCGAGATCTTCCACAAGCATCACATCTGAAAGCGTCACACGTTGAGCAGGCATCTCCTGCGGCGCGGTGCCGAATCGCACGCGCCCGAACGGACCACGTGGAAACTCCGATTCAATGCTCGCCAGAAACGCGCCCGGGATCATCGTGTGGTCGAAGAGCAATCGGGTTGTGCCCTTCACCGAGACAGAAATACCTGGCTGGTTGTAATCACTCTGCAGCCACAGCACGCCGTTCATCTGATTGAAAATCGGGCGCGCGAGATCCTTGGGAAGTTCCTGTGGCGCTTCTTCAGCCAATACAACAAAGCGTGCAGAATCCGCGCGTTTGAACCAGGCGGCCTGATGACGCAGGTTCAGTATCGGCCGTTCCCAGCCGGCAAGAAATTCGAAGGCTTTGGGATCGCGCAAATTCCAGTCATCCGGCAACGCTTTGAGATGCGACGAAAGCGCCTCGGTGCGAGGAACAAATGCATGGCGTGTGACGGGGTACTGCGTGAACTGCACCCGGCGCGGAGCATCCTGCGGGTTTATTGCGAGACCACGCCCCGAAGCAGAGACCGCGCTCGAGGGAATTGGGCCCGGCTCATCGATGAGTCCACAATACGAGGGAATGCCGACGCGGACCACGAGTTCCGGATAACCGTGCAGCAGTGTGACGGGCTCCTTCGTGTGCTCTCCGGATCCGTAGAAACCACACGAGTGCAGCAGGGCTATTCCAGGGTCCACCATTTTCAGATCGGCCAGCTTCTCGACCATTCCCTCGCGCACCATTGCGAGCGTCGCGTAGACCCGCTGCTGCGTGGCGTTGTCCAGGATCATCGCAAGATTGCGCGACAAATGCGCCGACCTGCGTTCATTCCCGGGAACCGACAGAAACGGATCGGACAACCACCAGAATCTCTCGACTGGAATTGCCTGCTCCGCACAGCTCGACTCAGCGAAGGACTCACGCTCCTTTCTGTCTTCGATGAGCGGTGTCGGATCCAGCCACGTGCATTTCTCCTCGGACGACATGCGCGACAGCGCTACGCTCCACGCGGAGTCCGCCGCGCGCCATGAGCCGCCCGCGTGGACCACGTACGCACGCAACGCGTGACACCACCAGCTTGCGTCGACACATTTTGCCGCTGCGTCGCGGGCACGATCGGGATAGCCATGCTCAACGTGCAACCGGACCAATTCGCCATTGATCCAGCGATCGCCTGGTATTCTTCGCTGCAGCCGCGTGAGAACACCTGCGTACCGGTTCACGTACAGATCTGACCGGCGTTTCCACACTTTGGGCATTGTGGAGTCGGCAAATACACCCTGTGCGACATGCGTGCCTATTGCACCCAGTTTCAGTTTGCCGTTGAGCGGCCCATAGCAGAAATCCACCACTCTGATTTCGCACGTGCCGTAGATAGGAGCGGCCTGCCCTGCTTCATCTTTGCGTCGTGGTTCGAGCAGCAGAGTGAAATACTGATACTGGAATTGCCGCAACGCGTCCACTGCCTCCATCTGAATTTCGATGGAATCTTTTTCAGAAACCTTTCTCTGCGCGCGTGCGTCAGACGCTGCGAACATCTGGATACCGCAAAGCAAAAGAAGTGCGGCGCACATCGTGGACTTTCGCGGCGAAAGCATTTGCATCAGTGGAACCTCAGCCGCGGCGGTTCGGTGATCTCGATCGCGCGGCGGGCAACTACTTTCTCCTGTCCTTCCGCCTGCACCACCACGGACAACATGTAATCGCCCGTCTTCAGAGTACGCAGATCGAGATTCACCGAGCGTGCTTCAATCTCATTACCGGCAACGGGCGTTGCTTCCATCTGAACGGCAAGTGTGTCAGCTGGCCCCTGCAGCGTAATTGCGCGCGCAATCCGCCCAAGCAGCCCCGGTGGGGCGGGAACAACGACGATCGTCATCGCCGGCTTCTCGCCTTTCTGCAGACCGTACGTCTCCCAATACAAACCAATCGTCGAACCAACGGTGATCTTTTCGCTGCCGAGCGCGCGACGCCCTGCTTCGGTGAATCCGGTAGTCGCGGCAAAATCCTCCCGTTCCATCAGCAACACATCGGACATCGTCACGCGTTGCGCCGGCATCGGCGGAGGACCAGATCCGAACCGCGCGCGACCGGCAAGTCCCGACGAATGCAGCAATTCGATTCCTAATAGCGTGCTGTCGCGCGATATGGTGAATGGAATCCGGAAGATATTGTTGCCGGTCTTTTCGGCTCTCAGCGAGGGCTGATCGAAATCCTTCTGTGCCGTTACGGATGCAACAAAATGTTCATAGGCCAGCACGGAGTCGCGCGACACGTCGGTGGCGACTATCACCGCTGAGGAATCGCCGCGACGGAAATGTGCCACCTGAAAATCAATTTCACGCATCGGCTCCGGCCAGGGCGTCATGAACTCAAATGCATCGTCCGCGTCCAAATCCCAGGCACTGGATTGCGTATGGATGTGATCGAACAACACCTCACTCTGAGGAAGAAATGAAAGGCGCTGCGCAGGATACAGCGCAATAGTCGAAATCGTCCCCTCTTCCCGCGCCGTCCACTGCGGCGCACCAAGACGCATCACGACCTCCGGATATCCGAAACGAAAAACCAGACGACTGGCGGACGTCGATCCATCTTCGCTGACTTCCCCCGCGTCCATCTCCCCGGTTGCTGCTGCGTAGGAGACCGGCATTGGCACACCTGCGGGAACGGCTTTCTCGCGTGCTGCCATCGCCGGTGTCATCATGCGGTGCTGTCGCATGCCCTGAATGAGAATCAGCTCGACAACGCGCGCCAAATGTTCCGAGCGTCGCTCATTGCCATCGATCGAAAAGAGTGGATCCGCAAGCCACCAGACTCTTTCTGCTAACCGCACCTGTTCGCTGCACGACGCCGCGCGATAATTGCTGATGAACTCCTTGTCCCTGATCACCCATGTGGGATCGATCCATGCACACCGTTCTGAAACTGGCATGGAGCCGAGGACCATGGTCCACGCGGAATCAGCGCGTCTCCACAAGCCGCTGGCATGAATTACGTACGCCTTGAGCGCCCCGCACCACCATGCTTCCGCCTTGCATTTGTCCAGGCTTTCCATCGCTCTGACAACGTTGCCCCGTTCCACTTCGACGCGCACGATTTCACCGTTGATCCAGCGATCGCCGGGAATTGTCTTGCGAAGTTTTGTGAGATCGCTGACGTACAGGTTGATGTAGGAATTGGATCTTTTCTGGTACACCCTCGAAAAATGCGCGGGTGTCATGGAGCGGCTTTCTGCGCTCGTGCCGATTGCACCGGGAGTCAGACCACCATTCTTCGGTCCGTAACAATAGTCTCCGACACTGAACTCGCAGATCCCGAAAACCGGAAACAGGGCAGGAACATTGCGCGCGCCGGGTACCCGCACGAGTGTCGTGTACCGATACTCGAACAATCGCAGCAGGTTGACGGCGGACGCGTGTGCAAACGCCGAATCCTTTTCAGCTTTTGTCTGTGCACCCAATGGCAGCGCTGCAAGCACGGCCACTGCGGCAAACGTGATTCGCCAGTTCAACCCCATGCTTTTATGATGCCATCGTGCACGGGCTACCGCTATTGAAGGCCCGTCAGGTTGGCAATAACCACCGCAATGAGCCCCAGCACTGCGAGAGCGAGCACGAGAGGGATAACTGATTTGATCCACTTGTCGTAGGAAATGCCCGCTGCGGCCAGAACTGCCATGAGTGACCCATTGGTCGGAGTAACAAGCTCGCAGATTCCCGATCCCAGCTGATACGCGAGCACGGTCACCTGTCGGGACATGCTCATCAGGTCGGACAGGGGGACCAGCACAGGCATTGTAAGTACAGCCTGTCCACTGGTACTCGGCACCGGAACATGCACGGCCATGTGCAAGAGCATCATTCCACCCGCTGCAATTGAGGACGGAAGATTCTCGATTGGCATGAAGAGAGCATGAACGATAGTGTCGATCACTTTTCCATCATTGAGCACCACATAAATGGCGCGCGCAAAACCAATGAGTACTGCTGCGTATGCCATTGCCCTGAAGCCTTCCACGAATCCGTCCACCGTGCCGCGAACGCCTAGCCCGCCCGCCAGCCCCGCGACTACGCCCAGCAGGAAAAAAATCGCCGCCATTTGTTCGAAGCCCCAGTCGAGTTTCAGCACGCCCACCATGTATCCGCCGAAACATCCGAGCACGAGGGCAATCAGAATGAAATCGCGAATGGACATCGTGCTGTTGCTGAAATCACCTGTGAGCTCGGCGGGCACGCGGTTACGCGACGCGAAGCGCATGATTCCGAAAGTCCAGATTGCAAATGCGATGATGAGAAAGAGCAGTCTGAATTGCCATCCGGAGAGGAGCGCAACGCCGGCAAGTTTCTGCGCGATTCCCACGCCGAATGGATTCATCGGAGAGAACGCGACGCCAACTGCCGCTGATCCGAGACTAATCGCGGCTGCCGCAACTGGTGGATAGCCGAGGCCGCGAGTCAGAATGAGCAGCGCCGGCACAATTGCTACGACCTCTTCCGACATCCCTTCGAGCGCGCCGCCCAGTGTGAAAATCGCGCTCACCAGCGGAACGACGAGGTATTCCCTGCCTCGCGTGCTTCGCAGGAGCGATGTAACGCTGCGACGCAGAACGCCGGTGCGGTCGACGACCATTATGCCACCGCCCACGAGGAACACGAGGAATATCACCGATGCCGATTCACCCATTCCCCTCGGAATTGCAACAACCGTCTCGAATGGCCCGACGGGTGACCGCGGCACCGAATGATATGAGCCCGCGACCACGACGCTGCGTCCGGTAGCTGCGTCGTCGACGCGATTGAATTCTCCGGCGGGGAGCACCCACGTCAGTATCGCCGCAAGCGCGATGCAACCGACCATGAGTGTCAGAGCATCAGGGAACCGCGATGAATTATCGTTCACGACAATCTTCTCCATGGAGCGCAACCTTTGGAGTCGCGTTCTGATTTGTCTGACGGCCGGGTAAGTGGAGTTCCTGCCTCGCATGAGCGCAGGAATTTCGCAACCCGAAAATGCAACCTCGGCGGTTATTGTGCGAGCGTCGCTGTCGTGTGGGTAGGTGGCGGATGGCCCGGGTCCGAGGCGGCTGCCGGCTGCACGGTGTAGCGCACGGGCGCTGGCACGTCCTTCTTGTGGAGCGCGTTAGTATTATCTCAGGTCACTGATCTCCCATCTCAGCAGATATTCCATGCGAAATATTCGAACCGCCGTCCTCATTCTGGTTGCCGTTGTGGTAGCCATAATCGTTCTGCGACCGCGAACGCGCGCGGCTGATACCCCCGCCCCACAAACCGCGACACACGGTGAGGTACACACTTCACCCGCAGCGCATACGTCAAACGCCGCTGATTCCGCGCTCATCGCCGGCCTTGTCCTCACCGTCCACAAATCGCCGACGTGCGGCTGCTGCCAGAAATGGGTGGAGCACATGGAAGCGAACGGGTTCAAGGTGATGACGGTGGACCACCAGGATATGACGCCGGTGAAGCGTGAGCTGGGGGTGACGAAAGAGCTGGAGTCCTGCCACACCGCGAAGATCGGTTCCTACGTGATCGAGGGCCACGTGCCGGCCGAGGATGTAATGCAGCTGCTTAGGGAGAAGCCCGAAGTAGCGGGAATTGCGGCTCCGGGTATGCCGATGGGTTCCCCCGGTATGGAAGCTCTGGTGAAGGAGAAGTACGACGTAGTGTCCTTCGACAAGACCGGCGCCACCAAAGTCTTCTCCCACCGCTAGCGAAATAAGGGGACAGGCCCCGCGTTCCCCAATTACCAGCAACGGAAATGAGGGGACAGGCCCCCCGTTCCCCAATTACCAGTTCCTGGTAATTGGGGAACGGGGGGCCTGTCCCCTCATTTCCCTCATTTCCGCTTATTCCTTACTTGCGGAAAATGAAGAAGATCGCACCGCAGATGCACAGCGCTGCCCACAGATAATCCAGCGACAGCGATTTCTTCATATAGAGCACGGCGAAGGGCACGAACACCGCCAGTGAAATCACTTCCTGAAGGATCTTGAGCTGGTCGAGCCGCATCACCTGATACCCGATCCGGTTTGCCGGTACCTGGAGCAGGTATTCGAAGAGAGCAATGAACCAGCTCAGGAGTGCCGCCACATACCACTCCTTGTGCTGCAGGTTCTTCAGGTGCGCATACCAGGCGAATGTCATGAACACATTCGAGCAAACCAGCAGAATCACTGTCTGAAGCGCGAAATTCCGAATCATTGTGGGCTGTCTCTTGATTGTTGACCGTGGAAGGACTGCGTAATCAAATCCCCAATCGTGGCTCGCGACACTGGTCCACAGTGTGATGCCGGGCACCGGCAGAGCGCCGTCACGCAGCCACACCCCGCGACTGAGCCGCGGTACCGATTTCGCAATGGACGGGAATACCCAGGGCGGCACCTTTGGTGTAGGATTGCAGTGGCACGCTGCTGGCGTCACCAGCCTCGGCGGGCAGACGAATCTGAAGAAACATTTTTCCCGAGGGATACACTCGTCGCGAATCAGAACCGCGGCGCGCGTATGGCAGCATATGGCTCAACATCGTTATTCGCGGCGACCAAACGCTGTCAGCTCAATGGCCTGCCTCATAGCAGGGGTTCTCTTCGTCGCGGCAACAAGCCACGCAGCGGGCGCGCAAGCCACTGCGAATCCGCCGGCACAGAAGCCGCCTGCACAGAAACCGCCGGCGCAGAAGGCGCCACCGCAGCAGCAAGCTGCCCCGAAACAACCAACGACCTACACGAAACGGGACAGTGCCCGCATAACCATCTTCGAAACGCCGGTTCCGGCGACTCCGCTGCGTGCCCCATACATCGTCGACACCGCCGCCGTCCTCAAGCTGGGTGCCTCGACCGCCCCGGGTGACAGTCTTTCGCTGATTAACCAGGCCGTGGACGTCACGGTGTTGAAATCGGGCACAATCGCGGTTGCAGATGAATTCGATACACGCATCAAATTCTTTTCGCGTTACGGTGCATTCACAACTGCTGCGGGCGGCCGCGGAAGCGATTCCGGGATGTTCACCGCGCTCAAATCGGTGGATGCGCGCGGCGATACGCTTGTGGCCTGCTGCTCGCCCGGAGTTTCGCTCTTCTCCGCATCGGGGAAATTTCTTTCCGCCACCCCACCATTCCGCTCCGAGTTCCTTGGCGTCATGCCGAGTGGCCGTTACCTGGTGCGCAACACGACTAACGAAACAAGCGCATTTCAGGGACAGAAAGGAGTGGTGAAATCTCTCCTGACCGACACACTCTTCTTTGTGGATTCGCGCGGCACATTCAGCGGACGAGTCGTGTCGCTGCCTTCGCGAATTCACGTCGGCGTGTTCAACCCTGATCCAAACCCGCTGGGACTCTCCATCACCTTTCTCGAGACGCCATTCGAGCCCGAGTCCTACTATGCGATGGCACGTACCGGATTTTATTACACGGATGGCCGCAACATCGAAGCGAGACTATACACGTCGGCTGGCGTGCTCACACGTATCATTCGACTGCAGAAGCCCGCGCCCGCCCTCACTGCAGCCTTGGTGGATCAGTTCAAGCAGGCGGTGCTGCGCAAATACACGGTTGTGGAAACGCGCCGCTACATCGAATGGGTACTGAGCCAATACACCGCGCCACAATCGCTGCCCATGGTTCGTGCGTTGCGCGTAGCGGCCGATGGCCGCATATGGCTGCGCGAGCACGCGTTCCCGGCAACCGCCGATGCGACGTGGCACATCTTCAATGCGGAAGGCGCATACGAAGGCGCGCTGCAGCTTCCGTCCAAATGGACGGTCCATCACATCGAAAACGAATTTGTAGTCGTAAGTGAAGTCGGAGCGAACGGCAGAAGCCTCGTCACCGTGCACAAACTGACGAAAGGCTGATCACCCGCACTCGCTGAAGCCGCAGACAACACACTTTACGCAACCTTCCGCGAACTCCAGCTGACTTCCGCAATCAGGGCACGTTCCCATGAAGGCCTCGTTGCGAATGGGTTCGAGCGACAGCGCACCCTGTTCGGCACTCATGTTCACGTTCGCGGGAACGTTCACACGTTCGATCGACGGAATCTCGCCGGAGATCGGACGCCCGCCCAGAGGAATGAGCTCCTGCTGCACTCCCTGCTTGTCACGCCACCACTCTTCCAGCGCAATACCAATCGCATCCGGCACAGAGAGAACCTTGTTGGGACCGAGTCCCACCGCACGATCGGATGAAATGCCGCGCAGCTGCTTGTGCACCGATTGCAGCGGAATACCGGATCGCAACGCGAGTGAAATCAGACGACCGATTGCTTCGGCGTCAGCCATTGCACTACCACCAGCCTTGCCAAGCGTGATGAATACTTCGAGCGGCTGACCACGATCGTCTTCCGTGATGTTTACATACATCACGCCCAGCGGAGTTTCCTTGCGGATTGTAGTGCCGCGCAACCTGTCGGGACGTGAGCGTTTGGCGCGGCGCTGCAGATTTTCTGCCTCCGCCTCAAACAGCGACTTCCTGAGCCGATCGATTTCACTTTCCAGCTCAGCGATCGTGCCTTTGAGTTCACCGACTTCCCTCTTCTCACTGGCGGTGGGCGCGGCATCACGCGCTGCCTTGCCATGCTCGGTAGCACCCGTCGACAGCACCTGGTTATCGCGCGAGCCATCCCGATACACCGTCACACCCTTGCACTTCAGCTCATACGCAAGCTCGTAAATCTGCCGGACATCTTCCACGCTCGCCGTATGCGCGAAGTTCGTCGTCTTGGATATTGCTGAATCGCAGTAATCCTGAAATGCAGCCTGCATTCTGATGTGCATCTCGGGTGAGATCGCGTTCGCGGTGACAAAAACGCGCTGCCATTTTTCGGGCACTTCGCGGAAACGGATGTGACCACTGCGCGCGATGCGCTCCATCAGTTCCTCGCTGTACCAGCCTTCTTTCTTCGCAATGGCAACAAAGTCCTCGTTGACATCGGGCATCTGCACACCGGCCTGATTGCGCATGAATGCAACCGCGAAGAGAGGCTCCAGTCCCGACGAGCAACCTGCGATGATGGAGATTGTCCCAGTGGGTGCGATAGTCGTCACGTTGCAATTGCGCAGCAAACGCATCGGGCGGATGCGATTCCCGTCCGCATCACGCGCACATGTTGAATCGGGACCCCAGATCGATTTCGCCCACTCCGCAAACGGACCACGTTCGCTCGCAAGCCGCTCACTCTCGTTCTTCGATTCATTGTCGAAGAATTCCATCACCTTGCGCCCGAACTCCACACCTTCATCCGAGTCGTACGCAATTCCGAGACGCACCAGCGCGTCCGCGAAACCCATGATGCCAAGTCCGATACGACGGATACGCTTGGAGAGCGCGTCGATCTCAGGCAGCGGATATTTATTGACGTCAATGACGTTATCGAGGAATCGCGTCGCGAGATGGATGTCGCTGCGGAAACCATCCCAGTCCATCTGACCATTCTTCACATGGAAACCGACATTGATCGATCCCAGGTTGCACACGTCGTACGCGAGCAGGGGCTGTTCGCCGCAGGGATTGGTTGCTTCGTAATCACCAAGCTGCGGAACAGGATTGAAGCGATTGGCTTCGTCGATGAAGAAGCAGCCAGGCTCGCCCGTTTTCCACGCGCCCTGAATCATTTTGTCCCACACTTCGCGGGCGTCAAGCTGTCCCACTACCTCGTGCGTCTTCGGCTGCTTGAGATCATACGATGTTCCGGCCTTCACGGCATTCATGAATTCCGTTGTAACAGCGACGGAAATATTGAAGTTCGTTACCTGCGACAGATCCTCCTTGCAGGTGATGAACTCCATGATGTCCGGATGATCTACGCGAAGAATTCCCATGTTGGCGCCGCGACGCGTTCCACCCTGCTTCACAGCATCCGTGGAAGCATCGTACAGCTTCATGAAGGAAACCGGACCTGATGCCACACCAGTCGTCGAACGCACCATCGATCCCTTCGGGCGCAGGCGCGAAAAAGAAAATCCCGTACCGCCGCCCGACTGATGAATGAGCGCCATTGCACGCAGCGTGTCGTAGATGCCGTCTTTGCCATTCGAGAGCGAATCGGCAACCGGAAGAACAAAACACGCGGACAACTGACCGAGGGGACGGCCGGCATTCATCAGCGTCGGTGAATTCGGTTCGAAACGACGCTGCGTCATGAGGTCGTAGAACGCGCGTGCACGTTCACTCACTTGCACGTCCGTTGCGCCGTATCGACGATCCGCTTCCGCGATCACCGTCGACACTCTCCAGAATAATTCTTCTGGCGACTCCACCGGCTGGCCTGATTTGTCTTTCACCAGATAACGCTTTTCAAGAACAGTGATCGCGTTCTTCGAAAGCGACATTGACCCAACCGGTGGTGTCGTTGTTTCAGGCATCCCTGTCTCCCCTCTGTACAATGCTGGCGGTTTTAAGTGACGGCGTTCAATCGGTTGTGGCTTACACGCGCAAATGCGATTTCTCGCAGGGGGCGCATTGTAGTGACATTCGTGTTTCCACGCCAGCCACTTGGTAAACTGCTGAGACACACTGGTTTACGGTATCCACATCACGAACATTTGTACAGTCGCGTTATACACGCGAAAACGGGAACAAATGTGGACAAATCCGGACGCCGAGCAGATCAGCGACCATCCCCAAGCTGTCCCATCTCTCGTGATCCCCAACAATAAGCGTGCCCCGCTGAGGTCAGCGCGCAAGTATGACTCGACAGTGAATTTCCACCTGCCGCGATCTTCACGAACGCGCGAGATCCTGCGACAGCAATCGGCGTCGGACTCGTGACCTGCTCTGATCCCGATCCCAGCTCGCCGGATGTGTTGCGACCCCAGCAGAATGGTGCGGACCCAAGCGTGATTGCACAGCTGTGTTCACCAGCCGTCGACAACTGCGAGAGTTTCGTACCTCCAGCCACAGTTACGGCCTGCGGAACGTGTCCGCGCGGAGCGCCAGGCACTCCAATCTGACCATAACCGTTGTCTCCCCAGCAGAATGCAAAACCATCGGATGTGAGACCACATGCGTGACGATCTCCGGCAGCCACCTCTGCGAATACCGACAGAGTCTGCACAGCAAAAGGAGCCGCTGAGCAATGACCAGCTGACGGATCAGACGGACAATCGGCAGTGGGAATGAAACCAAGCGCGTCGTTCGCACCGGATCCCCAGCACCAGGCCTTGTGATCGGTGGCGATCGCGCATGTGTAATCGACACCCGCCGATATGTAGATGAACTGATGAGAACCCATCACAAGTTCGGGCAATGAAGAGCCTTCGTAATAGCCGCCCGTGCCGAGCTCACCATGTGAATTGGCGCCCCAGCAGTACGCTTCGTTCGCCTGAGTTACAGCACAGGTGTGATTGAAGCCTGCCTCTATGGAGACGAACTCATGCCCGCCTATCACCTGAACGGGAGTGCGGCTGCATTCTGCTGTTCCGCACAGCTGGGTCAGCAGTCCGACGCCGAGCGCGCCGCTGTCGCCATTTCCCCAGCAATAGGCATCACCTTGCGATGTGAGCGCGCAGCTGTGCAATGCACCGGATGTGATTCTCGTGAACTTCCTTCCGCCTGCCACTTCAACGGGTGTGGTGCTGAAAACCTGCGTGCTGCCATTACCGAGCTGACCGTTGCGATTGCTTCCCCAGCAGTAGGCTTCGCCCGTAGTCTCGAGTGCGCAACTATGTTCGCCGCCGGAGCTGATCTGCGAAAACGTATAGCCGCCGGCGACAGCAACGGGCTCCAGGCTGCACAGAAAACCTGTCGGGCATAACACCGGCTCACCCGGCTGCACGGGATTGTCACTCGATGAACACGAGCCGACGAGAACACAGAAAATGATTGCACAACACCGTAGCATTTCAGCCAGATGTTTCACTTTCCAGCACATTGGGATCCTAAGCTTAGAATTCCACGTGGACAAGTTGTCGCG
>JADMIO011624574.1_pt1 | contig 72672 bp, 66 predicted proteins | sample 8958161 | NCBI WGS metagenome assembly JADMIO01 (sample SAMN16585339, study PRJNA669376) | soil metagenome | isolation source: Crop rotation soil | place: USA: Cullars Rotation, Alabama | collected 2011 | reverse complement strand
CGCGACTTCAAGTCACGTGAATTCCAAGCTTCGGATCCCACTGTGCTGGAAAGGATGTAACTTTGCAACGACGCCCCGGTGTCGCGCTTGCTCATTTTCGTGCCGTCGATGTTCAGGATCAGCGGAATGTGCGCGTATTTGGGCGGCTCGACGCCAAACGACTTGAACAACGCCAGGTGCTTCGCGGTATTGGCCAGGTGATCTTCGCCACGAATCACGTGGGTGATCTTCATTTCGAGATCATCCACCACGTTCACGAAATGAAAAACCGGCTGCCCATCCGAACGGAAAATGACAAAATCGGGATCCAACCGTTCGCGATCGGTGAGTTCGCGATGAACATTGCCCACGACGAGGTCCGGGATGATGATCGGCTCGCGTTGCATTCGAAATTTGATCGCGCCCTCCTGCTCGTATGCCATCCCTTTATCGATCAGTTCCTGAACCCGCTTTTTGTAGATGTCGCCGCGGCGCGATTGGAAATACGGGCCGAAATCTCCGCGACTTGATCCCTCCGCCGCGCCGGTGGTCGGACCTTCGTCCCAATTCAAGCCAAGCCAGCTCAGGCCGTTAAGAATGACATCGACCGCCTCCTGGGTGTTGCGCGCCTGGTCTGTATCTTCGATCCGCAGAATAAAAGCGCCGCCGGTATGCCGGGCATAAAGCCAGTTAAAAAGAGCCGTGCGGGCGCCGCCGATATGCAGATAACCAGTCGGGCTCGGCGCGAAACGGACGCGCACCGACGAATTTGAGACTGTGTGGGGATTTGATTCCATTTTTCCCATCCAAGGCCGGTCAAGATAGGCCCCGCGCAGTCCCTCTGACAAGCGGAGAGTCGAACGAACAACGCCGTCCTTCCGCATCTCACCTTGTTCTGGCCTTGCCAGCGCAAAATTGATACGCTGGAGCAAAGTGATAGCAGAGCAGGCAGGGTTGGACCGGTTGGTGCCGCGGGTGTTGGATTCGCCATGGGTGGCGATCGATACTGAGGCGGATTCACTCCATGCTTATCCCGAGAAGCTTTGTCTCCTGCAAATCAGCATGACCGACGGCGATGAGTTGATCGACACGCTGGCGGGCCTCGACTACAGCGAACTGCTGGACGCCTTCGGAGGGCACGAACTGATCCTGCACGGGGCGGATTACGATCTGCGGCTGATGAAGCGCACCTTCAACTTCGAGCCGGACCGGTTGTTCGATACCATGATCGCCAGCCGGCTGCTGGGCGAGGCGCAATTTGGCCTCGGACATCTCGTGCAGAAATTTCTCGGGATCACGTTGGAAAAAGGGCCGCAGAAAATGAATTGGGCCCAACGTCCCTTGACGCCTCGCATGGAAGCCTACGCCCGCAATGACACCAAATACTTGAAGCCCCTCTCCGAACTGTTGCGCAAAGAGTTGAAAGCCAAAAAACGCCTCGAATGGCTCGAGCAATCCTGCGCGCAATTGATTCGCGACTGCGCCGTGGTGCGCGCGCCTGATCCGGATGCCTGGCGTTTGAAGGGAAGCGATCGCCTAACCGATCGCGGGCGCGCGATCCTGCGCGAAATCTGGCTCTGGCGCGAAGAGGAGGCTGTGGCCGCGAATCGCCCGCCCTTTTTCGTGTTGAGCCATGAAGACGCAGTGAAGCTGGCGACTGAGGCTTTGCACGCGCCCTTGGATGAGTTGCGGGTGCCCGGCCGATTCAGCGCCCGTCGGCGCGAAGCATTGTTGGATGCGATTGAACGCGGAATTCGCACCCCCGAAAGCGATTTGCCGACGCGTAAACCACGGGAGTTCAATCATCCCGATGTTCAGATGCTTCGACGCTTTCACAATTTGAAAAAGAGACGCGACGAGACCGCGGCCAAATATGAAATTGATCCCACGTTGATCGCGGCCAAAGCAGATTTGCTGGAATTAGCTCGTAATCCACGGGACGGCGAAGGCCACATGATGCGCTGGCAGCTCGAATTGTTGGGCGTGCCGCAGAAGTGATAAGAACGGTCCGACGCTTACAGCAAGCTCGGAGTCTTTTCGGCGGCGGTGTTAGCAGCTTCCAACCGTTTTTCGTAACCCTCATCAACCGGCAAATGCGCCATCTTCAGCGCGACGGAGGAAAGCCGATCGCAGCATTCATTTTCGACATTTCCGGCGTGCCCGCGAACCCAGGCGAACTCGACCTTGTGTCTGTCACACAACGCAAGCAATCGAGTCCAAAGATCCGAATTCGGAACAGGTTCATTCTTGCGCCGCCAACCTTTAGCCTTCCAGGCGCGCGCCCAACCCTGCGTCATCGCTGCCACCAGGTAATTCGAATCCGAATACAGTCGCACCTCACAAGGCTCCTTCAAAAGTTCAAGCCCGCGAATCGCCGCGAACAACTCCATTCGATTATTAGTGGTTTTGCGAAACCCGCCGCTTTCCTCCCGCCTCTTTTCGGATGCAACAAAACGACGCCCCATCCCCCCGGTCCGGGATTCGGTTCACAACCGCCGTCGGTGTAGATTTGGATTTTGGGTCTCGGAGCTTGGGTCATCGAACGATCGCTCATTTCGCCTTGTAACCGCCAGAATCATACTTCACTTTCAAGATCCTCATCCTCAGGATACGCAATCTCACCCTGAATCATGTCCGGGGCGCGTTCGATCGGTTGCACCCAACTCGCATCAAATCCGACGGTGTCGAGGATCTGTTCGGGCTTCAGGATCGGCGGCTGCTGCACGCGAATGGCAAGGCGTTCGCGCGGCACCTCTTCCACAATCGTGAACTGGGATCCATGCGGCTGCCAGGTGAACTTGTGCGCGTCGCGTTCATCAAAGCCGCACAGGTTTCCTTTCTTGTTCCAGGTCCAGTGATACTTATCCGGGATGAACGCGCACGTTTCTACTTCAAACACGCCCAATTCCAGCAGGTCGTCCGATTTCATCAACACCACCGTCCGCAAATGCATGTAATTCCGGCGCACGCCATAAACGCGTTCGTTCCAGATCGACAGCACCATCGATCCAATTTCCTGCGCGGGCAATTTCATCGCGTCAGAGAGGCCGAAGGAAAAGTTGAGCGAGTTGCGGCCCGAAATAAGCCGGACTTTTTTGGCGTTCGCCGGACTCCGCGCCTTCACCGTTTTCGCGCCCCAGGCGCATTGCTCCAGCACAATGTCGTCGAGTCCAACCGCAGATGGTTTCCATTTGGCGCCGACGAGCCGCGCGAAAATTTCCTCCCAATCCTCGCCGCCTAATCGCGGCGTCCGCCGCACCATCAGGAAGTAAACAATTTCCTTCCCCAGGCTTTGCGCGAAGCCGGCCGGAAATTGATTAAGCCGATACGGCGGCGCGTACTTTTCGACCGTCCGCAGCTTCGGCCTGATTTCTTCCATAGGCATTTCGGGGAATCCAACCGTGCGCCTCAAAAAGGGCTTTGATCACAGCCTCAACCACCGGCACGGGCACGCTGTTGCCGGCTTGCTTTCGCGCTTCGCGATCTTTCGGGATGATTTTGTAGGTGTCGGGAAACCCTTGCAGGCGGAACATTTCGCGCGGGGTGAGCCGCCGTTCCCCGTTAACGAGCAGATAATTGTGCGACGCCCCGGCCCGCAGCGCGCACGACCAGGGATAAGCGCTGATGTGCCCGTTTTTATTTTCGTGCCAGATCGTCGGCTCCGCCCGCGGCTCCAGGCGGCTCCAACGGCGATTACGAATATGATCCGACGCGAAATGCTTCCGTTCGACTTCTTTTTCCAAAATGTTTGAAAGCGGCTTCATCTCCACGCCGCCCTTCGGCCATTCAAATCGTATGCCCGGTTGAAAACCGACGATAAAAACCCGCTCCCGTTTTTGTGGAAGCCCGAACTGCAGCGCGTTCAAGACGCGGTATTCAACCGCATAACCCATTTCCTGCAGCGTTTGCAAAATAACGCGCAAGGTTTGGCCTTTGTTGTGGTTGACGAGCAGTTTGACGTTTTCGAGCACGAAAGCGCGCGGTTTTTGAGCTTTTAATATGCGCGCGATGTCGAAAAACAGCGTTCCGCGCGTGTCATCAAATCCGCGCATCTCTCCGCAAATGCTAAAGGGCTGACAAGGGAATCCCGCCAGCAGAAGATCGTGCCGCGGCACATCTTTTTCGTTGACCTGCTTGATATCTCCCGCGGGCGGATCGCCAAAATTCGCCGCGTACGACTCACGGCAATTTTCATCGATATCCGAAGAAAAAACGCACTGGGAGGGCACGCGCAACTCGCGCGAAAGATTCTCCATGGCCTGGCGAAAACCGCCAATGCCACAAAAAAGGTCGATATACCTGAGAGCCTTCGCGCCGGCCGCGTCCAAGCCGTTCTGCATCGCAAATTGTTTCGCAAATGATATCATGGAATTCAAGTTAATCTCCACGAATTCTGGCAGAGGGGGTGGGACATCCGTAGGGACTGCCTCGGAATTATTTTGGACGCTTTAAATAACGGGCGATCTTGCCGTAGCCCGTCCTTGAATCGCCCTCAAGCATCTCCAGCGAGTGCTCAATGTCCTCCATGGAGCCCAGTTTGCTGGTCCACCGGCCGGAACTAAGCTGGCGCGCTGCATGGGTGACGATCCCATCGCAGAAATACAGAGCAATCTTTTCAAAGCCTTCTTCAAAGCTCCCGTCCTCGCACGGTTCGAAGCCGCCTTCCTGATGAAAAAGATTGAGCATGGTCGTCATTTCCGCATTCCGAGAAAGGTTAGGCGGCCAATAATATCCGGCGATCGAGACTGGTGAATACCATTCATCGTTGGTATGCAAAGCCCAGGCGAAGCAATTGTAATCAGACGTTTTTGGACTTGTGATTTGATAGTCGGAGCCGCGGAGCGCGGGAAACTCGCGTTCAATGTCGCTCGCCGGCATGCGCGCTCAGAGATAACCCATCCGCTGTCCCCAACGAATCCATTCATCGCAAGCTTCGCGGAAGTTCTGGCCAGGTTTTGCTTTGTCGTCTCGCATGATCATTGCGAGCGCCCAGAGCCAATTCCCCCGCGTCTTCTTGAGGTCAGCTAGAATGAGCGGAATGGCGTCTTTTCCCATGCCAATTATTTTTTGATACGCCGGATGGAGAACAATCTTTTCGAGGTTTGAAAATTTCGCCGTCTCACGGTGCCATTGGTCGGCAAGTCGCGAAAACTCCGCGCGCAGCGAATCAGTCGCGGTTTCAGGTGAGTCGAGTTGCGCCATATTGAGCTTCTTTCCCGACCATCAGGGATGATCTACTTCTCGTCAATGATTCAAAAGGCGTCTTAACTGATAATCCACTCGGTGCGGGCGAATTCGAGGAAGTACAGGCAGGCCCGCTTCACTGGACGTTTGTAAATGCGGCTGAGCGCATGCGCGTAGATGCGCAGTTGCAGCGCGTATTCTTTCAATCGCGCGTCGAGGAGCTTTTCTGGAATTCGATCCGTTTTAAAATCCACGAGCCACAGTTCATCCGGAAGAATTGCCACCAGGTCGGCGGCGCCTTGCACAACGATGTATTCTTCGAGCCCGAAATCATTTTCAATCGGAGCGCCGACTTCGCGCAGGTCTTCGCAGTTGAATTTGGCGGTGAATGTTAGCTCGCGGCGCAGGGAACCGCTCCGCTGGAGGAGTTCTTTGCCGAAGTTCGATTGCCAGAACGCCAGAATCTTGGCTCGATCGATCGCGGCCGCTTCGGCGTCGGTCAAAATTCCCGCCTTTTCCAGGCGTTCGATTTCAGCGGTCAAGGTCTGCTCGGTCGCGAAGCTCTCAAATCGTGCGTGCTGCATCAGCGTGTGGGCGGCCTGACCGAGTTCGTTGGCGCGCAGACCGCCGCGCTTTTGCTTCGGCGGTTTTGTGAAAAGAATCGGCCGCGCGAGCTCGGGTTCATCGGCCAGGTCTCGGCGCAGAGCGGTGGCCGATGATTTGGCTTCCTGCAAAGTTTCGGCGGCGAACGGATATTTCCATTCGATTCGCGCTTTGAGATCGGCCACTTTTTCGGGAGAGACTGTTTCGCTGGACGAGACGTCCAGCGGGACAGCCGAGACGCCTGTCCTACCCAGTGAAATGTGCCACTGCCACGTCCAGTCCGCTGCGGCGCCTCCATCATCCGCGAGAAATTGCGGCGAGTTCGCCCCAAGCCACGGCCCAATCCAATCGAGCGTCGTTTGCGCCGCGGTCGGCCGCTTCCCTTTGGCCCATTCTTCACGCGCTTTCTCCCGGGTCTTGCGCGGGGAACCGACTAACAACATGCGATGTTCGGCGCGAGTTAACGCGACGTAGAGAATCCGCATCTCTTCGTCGAGCACGCGCTTTTCCTGTCGCTGGCGCGCCATCCAATAACTGAGCGTCGAATATTGCCGACGCTTGCCGGGCACGCGCGCCTTCATGCAAAGGCCGAATTCGTCGTCGAGCAGGAAAAGTCCCTGGTAATCGCGCTTGTTGAAACGTTTGCTGAGGCCGGCGGCGATTACGATCGGGAATTGCAGCCCTTTGCTTTGGTGAACGGTCATCAACCGAACCGCCCCGCGCGACCCGGCGCTCGCCGGCGCGATGTCGCCGACTGCCTTCAATTGTTCTTCGACATATTTGAGGAATGGATACAGACCCTCGCCATGCATCTCGTCGAATTGGCGGGCCAGTTGAACGAGTCGACGGACGTTAGCCCGCCGTTGCTCGCCGCGATCCTGCGCCGCCGCCCAGGCTTCGTAACCGCTTTCTTCGAGGATCAATTCCAGGCGCTCGGCCAGCGAGGTATGCCGCGCGAGCTTCCGCCAGCGGGCGAACCGTTCGAGAAACGAGCGCGCCTTGGCTCCTTTCTCCGACTTCGCATAAATCTTGAGCGCATCCCAAATATGTCCGCGTCCCTGAGCGATCCGGACATCCGCGAGCTCTTCCAAAGTGAAACATCCGAGCGGCGAGCGGAGAACCCCGAGCAGTGGAATATCCTGCAGGGGATTGTCGAGAATGGTCAGGAGGCTTTGCAGGTCGAGAATTTCGATGCAGCTAAAAAATCCAGTGCGCCGCGCGTCAAAGGGTATGCCACGCCGCGCGAAAACCTTGGCGAAAGCCTCAACTTCGCTGGCAATCGCCCGCATCAGAATGACAATGTCTCCATATTCGGCTTTGCGGCCCGTCGGCAGCGTGATCGGCTCCTCTTCGACTATCCGCCGGCAAAGCTGCGCGATGACTTCCGCTTCCGCTTCGGCTTTGTCCAATTCCGCGAGCGGATTTGAGGTGTCCGAATCCTCTTCGGCTTCGTCCTGCTCGGGTGTGACAATGTGGACTTCGACTTTTGGCGCCGGGTCTGCCTTTGCGGAAAGATTCGCGCGATTTTCATCATCCGCGAACGCAAGACGCGCATTCTGATCGTAAATCACGCCCCCGACCTCTTGCGACATGATGCCGGTGAAGAGGTTGTTTACGAAATCGAGAATACGTTCGTGGCTGCGCCAATTTTTTTGCAGAAATTCGCGCTGGCCGCCCTCGTTTTTTCCCCAGGCGTCCGAGTAGGCCTGAAATATCTGCGGCTCGGCCTGGCGAAATCCATAGATGCTCTGTTTGACGTCGCCGACCAGAAAACGATTTCCAGACTCGACGGGCCGCGCCAGCGCCTGAATGATTCGGTCCTGCGCAGAATTAATGTCCTGGTATTCGTCGACGAAAATCCACTTAAAGCGCTCGCGCCAATATTCCGCGCGCGGAGTCGGCCCGTTCGTCGATTCATCCCAAAGGAGCCGCAAGGCGAACTGTTCGAGATCGTGAAAATCGACCAGCCCGCGCTCGCGTTTGATGTTTGCAAACTCCTGGGCGAAGTCGTTCGCAATGTTCAGGACCGCCGACGCAATCAGGCGCGTCAATTTCCAATCTTCGAGCAGCGGATCGTTTTCGCCGTTCGAAATCCAGGCAGCCAAATCAGCGGCTTCTCGATACAAGCCTTTGACCGGGTCACGATATAGGCCCTTGGACTTGGATGGCCAAATTGTGCGGTCCATTGAGTCAGCGAGCGCGGCGATCTCCGCGAGATTCAGCTTGTCCATCAACCCCAGAACCTTCGCCCGCGCGGGATTTCCAATGGTCGGCTGCGCTTCGATGATGGGCCGCCAGCGCCTGACCCACTCTTCGATCTCGCGCGTATGCCAGGCCCGCCATTGCGCCGGCTCGGGATTTTCGAGCAGAGCCTGTTGCGCTTTAAACCAAACTGTTGGATTGGGACGCGTCTGCGTGAAGGCGTGGAGGTCGCGGATAATTTCGCGCGCGACTGAAGCCTCGCCCTTGAACCATTGGAGAAGCACACGCTGGGCGGCGTCATGCCAAAGCGTTTTGCCCGAATAATAGTTTTCGAAAACGGTGTCGAGCGCCTCGTTTTCCAAGGCGGCGGCCTGCGCAGTTTCCAACGTGGTCAGGCGCGGGGAAAGGCCGAGATCCGAAAAATGGCGCGAAACCAATTCAAGGCAGAAGCTGTGGAGTGTCGAAATTTGCGCTCGATCGAGCAGCGAGATTTGACGCGCCAGATGGCCGTTGCTCGGATCGGCGGCGAAAGCTTTTTGCAGCGAGTCGCCAATGCGGTGCCGCAACTCGGCGGCGGCCGCCTTGGTGAAAGTAACGATCAGGATTTCATCAATGCCAACGCTGCCATCGCGCAAGCGTTCGATGCAAGTCTGGACCAGCTTGTAGGTCTTCCCGGTGCCCGCGCCTGCGACAACGATGAGGTTGTTATTCGCGCTCACGGAGCTTTCGAAATTCGTGCGTCCAGGGATCGATGCGACAGATGCCGCTGTAATAGCAGAGCGAGCACGGGGTCTTTTTCTTGTGGCGAAACGGGTCCATCGTCACGTCGCCTTCAAAAATGCGGCGTCCCAGCGCGCGCAATTCTGCCGTCGTTTTTTCAAGGAGCCGCCGAAAATCTTCGTGCGACAGCGTTTTGAAAAAGCGATTAGGCCCTTCCTGTTCGTATTGGAACAGCTCGCGAGCGCCAGTCGGATCGAGCTTGCTCACGTAATCCCAATCGAAAATCCCGAACTGCTTCAAATCGTCGCGCAACGGCAAATCAATCGCCTGCATCGCCTCAGCGCGGCTCGCAGCCGGTTTGAATCTCGGATTCAAGTCGGCGTAAAAGGCGCCGACAGCGGTGACCGGATATTTGAAATGCTTTGATCCATCGACCGCTTCGAGAACCGCCAGATACGCCAGCAATTGCTGTTGGATGGCATTCTCAACCATCACACGATCCAGTCTCCGTTGGCTCGATTTGTAATCCAGGGCAATGGCGAATGTCCGTTGAGCCGAATCATCCTCCCAAACATCGACACGATCGATCCGGCCGCTGAATTCGAGGGCGCCATTTTCAAATTCAACAATCCATGAGGGCAATTCGAAGTCGCGTCCGAAACCAAGCTCCACATGATGTGGATCGAATTCGCATGCTCGCATCAGGGCGACATAAGTCTCCATGAATTCCTGGAGCGCGGCGACTTTGGCGCGAGTCAGGAAACGATTCGCATCCGTTGCCACGGCGAGGCCATCCTGGAATTTGGTTTCCATTTCCGAGGCGATTTCGCCGACCAGGCGTCGCGCTTCGGAAGGGTCGACGTCCCTCCAGCGTTTTCCTTCTTTGGCAACGCGCCGATGGAACTCGGCGAGAATATCGTGTTGGAAGCTGCCTTGTTCGCGGCGATCGAGTTCGAAGACGAGGCGTTCTTCGGCGCGGAGACCGGAGTTGATGAAGAATCGCAACGCACAGGAGGCGAATTGTTCCAGGCGGCTTACGGATGTGGCTAATCGCGGACCGTAAAGAGCGGCAATCTTGTCGGCGCTAAGATGTTGCGCCTCCGTGATCGAAACCGCGCGTGCTCGCGTCCATGACTCAGCCATAGCCGGCCAGGTGAGCAGCTCGTTTTCGAAAGGCGACAGCGTGTTCCGCCGCGCGGCGCCGAAGACGACGCTGTTCAATTCATGCGCCGATTCAGCCTCGCATGCGTCAGGCTCGGCGAAGGTTTCGACCGCTAGACTTGGGAAGAGCCTTTGCAGATGTGAAACAAAAATCGAATGATTGAGCGGTTCGCCGTCGGGCGCGGTTTCGGAAAATGTGACGGAGAGACTTTCCCGCGCGCGCGTGCAGGCGATATAACCGTAAAATTGCTCCGCGACGAGATTCCACAAACTCGTCACGCCCAAGTGCACGCCGGCGGCGGCAAGCGCGTCGCGCTCGGAATCGTTCAGAAGGAGCCGCTCAGCGCCTGGCTTTGGAAAAATTCCTTCGTTCGCGCCGAGAAGAAAAACGGCCTTGAGATCGGGATTACGCGAGCGATCCACCGCGCCGATCAAGGTTTGATCGAGCGAAGGCGGAATCAAACCGACGGTCAGTGATGAAAGTCCCGCTTCGACGATGGTCAGCCACTCGGCCAACGGCATGCGATCGGAACCGAAGGCCAGGTCGATGCTGACGAGCCACCCCTGCATTTGTGTCCAGACCGAGCTATGCAACGCCTCGTGCGCTTCCTCGGCCCAATCAACGAGGCGTTCTTCGGTGTCCAAGGCATCCCAAAAATCGCGCAGGGCGGCGGCGAGCTCCGATCCGCTTGGACTTTTGCCAAGATGCTTTTCGAGGCGGAAAATTGGTCGGAGCGCAAGCTTCCGGAACTTGTCAGCGCGGTCGGCCTGCCATTCGGGCGCATTCGGGCCGCAGGAGAGTTTGCCCCGCCAATCATCGCCATTCCAGCCGCGGGCCAGGGCCATGTTTTCAAACCAATCGATTTCGCCATCAACAATTCCTGCGAGGCCCGACTTCAGCGCGCAAAAAAGATCGTGATGTTTGTATCCGAAGGCAACTGTGCGCAACGCGCCGCGAGTCAACTCCGCCAACGGGTGATGCGCGACCGCTTCGCGGCGATCGACGAAAAACTTGATGCCGTAGCGATGAAAAACGCGCCGCAGAATATCGTGGGCCGGTTCCAGTGAACGCACCAGGACGGCGGCTTCGCGAAAACGTCCGCCGTTGCGAACGAATTTCAGAATCTCGCGCGCGGTGAAGATGGCCTCCGTCTCGAAGTCGGCACATTTCACGATCCGCACGCCGGTGGCATTGCCGTCGAAGGCGCACGGCGCGCCCCAGCGTTGTTCAAGATGCGCAAGGGCCGGGGCGGCATCGAATCGTCCTGTGGTGGCGCGCCGGGGCAAAGTTTCCTCACGCGGTGGCGCCTGAAAGATCACGGTCAATTCCTCACGCAATTGACAATAGGTGCGCGAAAGCACGCTCCACATCGAAAAGCCATCACTGGGCTGGAGCGGACGCTGTGGAAGGCAGAACGCGAGCGTCGCTTCAGCGCATTTTGGCAACGTCGCGTTCAAAAGTCGCCGCTCCTGCGGAGTCATTTGCGCAAAACCGTCCAACCACAATCCACCAATGAGAGAGAGGGCGCTCTGCGATGCCACCTCTGCCGCCAGGTCGAGCAGTTCATCTCCATCGCGAAGTTGGTGTGCTGCCAGCCATTTTTGATAGTCCTCAAAAATGTCAGCAAAATCTTCGAGCTTGGCGCGGAGGCGTTGATTCTGAACGCGCTGGGCGGCGGCCCGCATCGTTTGGGGGCCGACGTTGTGCTCGCAGGCTTCGCGCCAGAGATCGCTGAGTTCCTGCGCCAGCGCTTCGTGATGCGCGGATTGGCGGTAAACGCGCAGGCGGTCCTTGCGGCGTCCCAAAATAGCGCGCATCACCATCACTCGGCCCTGTTCGTCGAGGAGTTTCGGTTCAGCGCGCCCGTTCATTTCAAAAATGAATTGCGCCAGGCGTTGGAACGAAAGAATTCGCAGACGCGAAAAACCGTCGACGCCCGGAAGGGAAAGGATCTGCCGTTCGAGCTGGTAAGTCGCCTGTCTCGGCGCGATCAAAAGCAGGGGCAGGCCCTCAGGACTTCTCCGCAAATGCTCGGCGATTTCAGCAAGACAACGGTATGTCTTGCCGCTGCCTGCGGGTCCGGTGAGGAGCAAAGGAATCATCGCCATCACCAGAATACTGGCCCGGGAAAGCGCCGCCAACTTTTTCGGTAGCGTCTTAAAGGTTCAGCAAAAAGGAGGGTCATGGTAAGCCCATTGGGAACACGCAAATGAACCCAAAACAGGAGCATTGAACCATGACCCCAAAGAACCAGGCCCATGAGAAAAAGAACACCGAGAAGGTAGCTGTGGAGGCCCAGGAGATAAAGGCTGTATTGGTTGAGCAGCGCGACTTTTTGCAGCCGGCGGTGCAGGAGGCAGTGCAAGCGATTCTGGAGATGGAGATGGAAGAGTGTTTGCAAGCCGGCAAGCACGAGCGGACGGAGGATCGGCAAGGTTATCGCAGCGGGTATTATCGGCGGCGGCTGATCACGCGGGTGGGGACCCTGGTGTTGCGTGTGCCGCAGGATCGGAGCGGTCGCTTCAGCACGGAGGTGTTTGAGCAATACCAGCGGAGCGAGAAGGCATTGGTGGCGGCCCTGGCGCAGATGTATGCGCAGGGAGTTTCCACGCGCAAAGTGGCGGCGGTGACCCAGGAGTTATGCGGGCATGAATTCAGCGCTTCGAGCATCAGCGCGATCACCAGCCGGCTGGAGGAGCAATTGGCCCAGTTCAGCCAGCGCCCATTGGAGGTGGAGTATCCGTATTTAATCCTGGACGCGCGCTACGAGCGGGTGCGCGAGGGCGGAGTGATTGTGAACCGGGCGATCCTGATCGCGTTGGGGATCGATTGGGAAGGGCGGCGGCAAGTATTGGCGGTGGAATACGCGCAACGCGAGAGCCAGAGCAGTTGGAAGGAATTTCTTTTAGGATTAAAGAAGCGCGGATTGACAGGGGTGCGCCTGGTGGTCAGCGACGATCACGCCGGCCTCAAGGCAGCCATCAAGGAAGTGTTGTCCCAGGCGTGGTGGCAGCGTTGCTACGTTCATTTCCTAAGGAATGCGCTGGACTATTTGCCGCGCAAAGCCGACGAAGCGTGTTTGCAGGAGTTGCGCTGGATGTATGAACGGCGCGACGCCTTTGAAGCCCGGCGCGATCTCAAAGCATGGCTGGAAAAATGGCAGGGCAAATATCCCAAGCTCTGCGCGTGGGTGGAAGCCAACATCGAAGAGACCTGGAGTTTTTTACCAACTGCCGTTGGCCCACCACAAACACCTCAAGAGCACGAACATGCTGGAACGCTTCAACCAGGAGATCAAACGGCGGACTTTGGTGGTGCGGATTTTTCCCGACGAGGCGAGCTGCCTGCGATTGGTGCGAGCGGTCGCGGCCGAAACGCACGAAGAATGGATGGAAGGCAGCCGTTACTTGAACATGGATCCATTTAAAGACCAGATTCGCCAGTGGCCCAAGCTGGCCGCTGCCTAAAGAGAGAAAATAAAGAAGTGCTTTTTAAAGAAAGAACTCAATGGAAGCCCAGAACCCTCCAACGATTTTGCTGAACTTGACGCACACAACTACTTTTTCCCGCATTCTCAATGGGCAATGTTCCAAAATAGGGCGCTTTGGCCCGTACGGCCGAAGCCTTGCCCTGCACAAATTGGGTATTTGGGCGCATCCATGGGTGGTTTCACCAATTTTTGGAACTTGGCAGGCGGTCTGCTTAAGACCCTAGTATAAGCAGGGGTGAATGGCACTAATGAATAGGGCCATCTCTGCCGATATCTTTTCCCATGAAAGCTGTCTCTGGCCGGAAATGCAGCGGGTTCACTTTGGCTGAGGTCGTCATTTCTGCGGGCTTGGGCGCCATGGTGGTTGGCTCTTCGATTTATGGGTATGTGATGTCGACCAAGCGCGCGGAATGGGCGGGCTATTCGCTGGCGGCGCAATCGTTGGCGTTGCAGGGACTGGAACAGGCGCGCGCGTGCAAATGGGACCCGACTGGGACGCCGCTCGTGGACGAATTGGTGGCGACGAATTTTCCGACGCAAACGACCAACATTTTGGACATTCCGTTTTCGGGGACGAACATCGTTTACGCGACGAACTTTTGGACGATCACGACGATTTCGACGAATCCGATGCTGAAGATGGTGAAGGTCGATTGTGTCTGGCGGTTCATGAACAAACGAAATTTCACCAACAGCGTGGTGAGTTATCGGACGAGTGATCAATGAAGACCTCAACCTCATCCGGCGCCGCCAAACAACTCGACTGCCCCTCTCTCCGGGGAGAGCGAGAACTGATCGGCCGCGTTAGGCCAAGGCAACGCGGTTTTACAATTACTGAAATGATGGTGACGGCCGCTTTGGGGCTGATGGTGATTGCGGGGAGTTTAATGGGACATATGGCGGGTTTGCGGATGTCTCAACTCACTTCCACTAAGTTGGGCGGGAACGATGATGCGCGGCAGGCGATTGGGCGTTTGGTGCAGGATATTCGCGCGGCCAAAATGGTGAAGGTCGGCAACGGCGACGCGAGCGGTTTTACTTCATGCGGCCCGACGCAGGAGCAAAAGGGTAATGCCATCCAGATTTATCCGACGACTTCGACCAACGTGTTCGTTCGTTATTTCAAGCATACCGATAATCGCTTGCGGCGAATGACCAACGGATCGGCAGGCGCGTTGGTCCTGGCTAGTTTCATTACGAACAACGCCGTTTTCACTGCGGAAAATTACAAGGGCATTGTTTCGACGAACAACGACAACAATCGAGTGATCGGGCTGACCATGCAGTTTTACCAGATCCAATATCCGGTTATCACGATTGGGACGAATCAGCTTTACGACTTTTATCAGGTTAGAACGCGCGTGACCCGGAGGACGCTGGAATGAAGATCAGATCAAACAAAGCGCAGGGCGGATATGCCTTGATGATGACGCTGTTTTTCGCGGGCATTGGATTGATGACGCTCGGCGGCATGATGCGCTGGTGCTCGACCACTTCCAAGGCGACCGAGCGGAATAATCAATATTACACCGCGCTAGCCGGGGCGGAGGCGGCCACCGAAAAGGTGCTGGCGAATATTTCCAAGGATTACAAAGCGGCTGGTGAGTCGGCGGTCTACACCAAGCTCGATACTTACTCTCAAATGATTCCGACCACGACGGAGAGCACGAATTGGCTGGGCTACACGTTCTCCAATGGCGCGCGCATCAATAATCGAACGCACGTGACGCGGACGGTGGCCTGGATGTACACAGCGCCCCTGGCGTCGCAATACGATGGGTTGAACGGGATGGCCGCCACTTATCGAATCATTTCAAACGCCAAGGTTCCTGGGATGAGTTCGTCCATTTCCGCGGCGGTGAAGCAGGAAGTGCAGGTGGCTTCGATTCCCATTTTTCAATTCGCGATTTTTTACTCGATCGACCTGGAGGTGAATCCGGGCCCGACCATGAACGTCACCGGGCGCGTTCATTCCAACGCGAACATCTACACTCAGCCGCAGGCAACGTTGAATTATTTGAGCCACGTGACGGCGGTCGGGAAGATTTCGCTGACGAAGTCGCCTCTTGATCCGACCTCGCGCGTGCCGGGGCCGGTGAATTTCCTCGGGGAAAACGACAGTGGCGTGAGCACTTTGTCATTGCCAATTGGGACGAATAACTCGCCCGCCGCAGTGCGGGCTGTTGTAGAAATTCCGCCATCGACAGAATTGCCCTCTTCGTTAATGGGTCAACAACGCTATTACAACAAGGCGGACATCATCGTGTTGGTGTCGAATACGACCGTGACTGTAAAGAGCGGCGCGTGGAATAACTTTGGAATCACGATGCCGTTCACGCACGTGAGCGCTTTCTTGAGCACGAACGCGAGCTTCATGAACAAGCGTGAAAATAAAACGGTCAAGGCGACGCAAATCGACGTGGGTAAATTGATCACGTGGAGCTCCACCAATACGCTCGTGCGTCCAACCCTGGCGCGTGATGTGAACTCGATCTATGTGGCTGATTTGCGCACGCAAACATCGAGCACGGAGCCGGGGGTGCGCCTGGTCAACGGACAAACCCTGCCGCCGGCGGGATTGACCGTGGCAACGCCGAATCCCGCTTACATCGTAGGGAATTATAACGCGCCCGCCAGCACGCTCGGAACGACCAACACGCTCGGAACCAAACCGGCATCGGTGGTGGCCGATGCGATCACGATCCTGTCGCCGGCGTGGAATGACGCGAACGCGAATTCGGCTCTCAGCAGCCGGCTCGCCAGCAGCAGCACGGTCAACGCGGCGTTTTTGGCCGGAATCGTCCAGAGCGATGGAACGTATTACAGCGGCGGCGTTGAAAATTTTCCGCGCTTCCTCGAAGACTGGAGCAACGACGTTTTTACTTATAACGGCTCGATGGTGGTGATGTATCCAAGCCAGTACGCGACCAAGCCGTGGGGAGGAACCGATGTTTATTCTCCTCCGACCCGGCGTTGGGCTTTCGACCTGAACTTCATGGACGCGACCAAGCTTCCGCCAGGCACGCCGCAGTTGCTGACCATCATCAGGGCGGCTTGGTCGATTTTGCCGCCGGATACGATCATGTAAGGCCAATCGGCCTCGGCAAAACCCTGATTGCGGGTCCTCGAGAGCGGGCGTAAGCATGACTCTGAACCAGGATTAGAGTTCCTCAACACAGGAGGTTTTGTGCGGAGCGCGGTCGAAGATGGAATTGGAAGAGGGAGCGCCGAAACTCGTTTCGAAGCGATTTTCAGGGCGGAACCGGAGTGTGTGAAGGTTTTGGATAAATCCGGGCGAATTCTCCAGATGAATCCGGCGGGCTTGAGCATCCTGGAGGCGCGTTCGCCGCGAGAAGTCATCGGGCGGCCGATGTTCGATTTCGTTTCTCCCTCCCAACACGACGAAGTGAAGGATTGCTTCGGCAAGGTGCTGCGCAAGGAAAGTGTCGTTTGCGCTTTCGAAGTCATCAGCCTGCAGGGGCGGCGGCGTTGGATGGAGTCACACATGGTCGTGTTGGAAGAGCGGGGGACCCCCTTCGAGGTGCTGGCCGTCACGCGCGATATCACGGACGCGCGAGTGGCGGAGCGGGCGTTGCGCGAAAGCGAAGAGCGCTTCCGGCTGATCGTCGAAAGCTCGAATGATCTGATTTCTGAACTGACCCTCACCGGACGCTACCTTTACGCGAGCCCGGCTTTTTTACGGGTGCTCGGAATTCATCCCGAGCGGTTACAGGGTAAAAGCGCTTTGGAGGGAGTCCATCCCGAGGATGTCGAATCAGTGCGGCGGCTTTACGAACGGCGGGATGGAACAGCGGTTTATCGCTTTCGCCATGGGAACGGCGAATGGCGCTGGCTGGAAGGTTCGGGACGCCGATTCGGAGCCTCTTCTGGGGAAGAACGGGCGGTGATCATCTCGCGTGATGTGACCGAGCGCGTGCAATCCGAGGCAGCCCAGGCGCGCATGGAAGCGCAATTGCGTCAGGCGCAAAAAATGGAGGCGCTGGGAGCGTTGGCTGGAGGAATTGCGCACGACTTCAATAATATCCTGCTCGCGATTATCGGAAATGTGGAGCTGGCGCGGTTGCAAATCGGCGCGGAGAGCCCCGGGGCCGAGGCGCTGAATTCGACGTTGATGGCGGCGGCGCGCGCGGGCGATTTGGTGCGGCAAATCCTTAATTTCAGCCGGCAAAAGGAGCTTGAACGAAAACCGATGCAGGTCCCGCCCGTCGTCTTCGAGGTGACTAAACTTCTGCGCGCGGTTCTGCCTTCGTCGGTCGAAATCCGCACTGTTGTGGGCCGCGCGTTGCCAATGATCTTTGGCGACATGAGCCAGATTCATCAGATTTTCATGAACCTGGCCACCAATGCGGCCCACGCGATGCGTGAACGCGGCGGGGTTTTGGAGATCACGCTCGAAACAGCGGAAATTTCGCGCGGCGCTGATTTTAAGCCTGTCGGTTTGAAAGAAGGAACCTACTTGAAGATCGTCGTCAACGACACGGGCGAAGGAATGCGTCCGGAAATAATGACGAGGATTTTTGAACCGTTTTTTACGACGAAACCGCCCGGCGAAGGCACCGGGCTCGGCTTGTCCGTGGTGCACGGAATTGTGAAGGCTTATGACGGCGCGATCACCGTCTCCAGCCGGCCAGGGCAGGGATCGAAGTTCGAGATTTTTCTGCCGGCGCTGGAAGATAACTCCGCCAGCGGAGGCTCCGAAGGCGCGATGCCGAAAGGCAGCGGCGAGGCGATCTTGTACGTGGATGACGAAGCGGCGTTGTGCCGGATGGTGGAGCATACCTTGTCGCGTTGCGGGTATCGCGGGGTTACGACTTCCGATCCAGCGGAGGCTTTGGCGATTTTTCGGGCTCAACCGGCGCGTTTCGCGGCGGTGATCACCGACTTCACCATGCCGAAAATGACTGGACTGAATTTGGCTGAAGAAATCAAAAGAGTTGCGCCAGGGATGCCAGTGATTTTGACGACCGGCTTCACGGGCGACCTCGATTCGAACGCGTTGCAAAAAGCCGGCATCGACGAACTTCTGCCCAAGCCGTTTACGATGCAGACCTTCGCGGATCGACTCGCCAGGGTGATTCGCCGACGCCGCGGCGTCTAAGCGACCTCGGGCTGACTTTCTTCTTCTCAGGGATGGCGTTCTCTTCTAGTTTCGCCGCGTTCACCCTGCTTATGCAAACGTCCCTCAAGACGAAGCTCTCCATTTTCATGTTCCTCCAATATTTCATTTGGGGATCGTGGTACGTGAGCCTGGGCGCGTATCTGGCCAACACGCTTAAATTTGGCGGGCAGGAAATCGGCGCGGCCTACGGCGCTTTTGCGATTGGGGCAATGATTTCGCCGTTTTTTGTCGGACTAATTGCTGATCGCTATTTCGCTTCCGAAAAACTGCTCGCGGCGCTGGCTCTGTTGGGCGGCGTGACCCTCTGCGCATTGCCTCGCTTTACTGAATTCAAGTCGTTTTACCCGACGCTGATTTTTTACTGCGCGCTTTCGGCGCCGACGTTGAATCTTGGCAATTCGCTTTCGCTTCATCATCTCACCAACGCCAGCGTCGATTTTCCACGCATTAAAATCTGGTCCGCGGTTGGATGGATTGGCGGCGGCGTGTGCCTGAGCCTCCTCCAAGGCGAACAATCTTCGATCCAATTCTATCTCGCGGGCTGCGTTTCGATCCTCCTAGGCTTGTTCTCGCTCGCGCTGCCTCATACGCCGCCGAAAAAGGTCGGCGCGCACGTCACGCTCGGCGAAGTGCTCGGTCTGGACGCGCTGGCGCTTTTGAAGAAGCCGTCGTTCGCGATTTTCGTCGTTTGCGTCTTCCTCATTTGCATCCCGCTTTATTTCTACTTCGTAATGATGGGCATTTATCTCACGGAACTTCAGTGGACGCGGCTCGCTGGGAAAATGACGCTGGCGCAGGTTTCAGACGTCATTTTTCTTTTTCTTCTGCCGCTGATGCTCAAAAGCCTCGGCTACAAAAAGACGATCATGCTCGGGATCGTCGCCTGGGCCGCGCGCTATTTTCTTTTAGCGGGCAGCGTTCATTCCGCGACGCTGCAAACACCGCTCATCTTCGCGGCGATATTGCTCCACGGCGTCTGCTACGATTTTCTTTTTATCGCCGGCCAGCTTTATGCCGACAACGAAGCCAACGAGCGCATTCGGGGCGCGACGCAGGGATTTATGGCCTTCATCCTTTGGGGAATCGGCGCTTTCGTTGGCACGATGCTGGCAGGCCAGGTCTTAGCGAAGCACACGCTGCCAACGCCAAACGGATCGATTTTGCACGATTGGCAAAGCATTTGGATGACGCCAGCCATCGGCGGCACGGCGGTCCTCGTGGTGTTTATGATCTTCTTTCGCGAGCCCCGGCGCGGAACCGATGTTGTTCCTGGCAGCGCATAAACAGGTTTCGACCGCGCCGCTTCTTTTCAGGCCAAGTCCTCTTGCCATCCTCGCCTGCTCTCTGCCATCGTCTCCAAAATTGTATGCAAAAAAAAGCTCTGATCACCGGCATCACCGGGCAGGACGGCTCGTATCTCGCCGAACTGCTCCTGAGCAAGGGTTATAAGGTTTACGGCATCATCCGGCGCGCTAGCACCTTCAACACGGGCCGCCTCGATTCGATTTACGCCGATCCTCATTCTGGCCGGGCCAATCTTTTCCTCGAATACGGCGACCTCTCCGATGCCAGCGCGCTCGCGCGGCTCATCGGCAAGATTCAACCCGATGAAGTCTACAATCTCGCCGCGCAAAGCCACGTGCGCGTCAGTTTCGATTCACCCGAATATACCAGCGATATCACCGGCACGGGCGCGGTCCGCTTGCTCGAAGCCATCCGCGAAACAGGCATCAAGCCTCGCTACTACCAGGCATCCTCGAGCGAAATGTACGGCAAAGTGCGCGAAGTTCCGCAAACCGAGGAAACCGCCTTCTACCCACGCAGCCCTTATGGTTGCGCCAAAGTTTTCGCCTTCTGGATCACCGTCAACTACCGCGAATCCTATGGCCTGCACGCCAGCAATGGGATTCTCTTCAATCACGAATCCCCCCGGCGCGGCGAAACATTCGTTACCCGTAAAATCACCCGCGCGCTCGCCCACATTCTCGCCGGCCTTCAGGACAAGCTTTACCTCGGCAACCTCGACGCCAAACGCGACTGGGGTTACGCCAAGGAATACGTTGAAGCGATGTGGCTGATGCTGCAACAGGATGAACCGGACGATTACGTCATCGCCACCAACGAAACTCATTCCATCCGTGAATTCCTCGACGTCGCTTTCGAATATAAAGGACTTGATTGGAAAAAGTATGTCGCGATGGACGAGCGTTACCTGCGGCCCGCCGAAGTGGATTTGCTCATCGGCGATCCCGCAAAAGCGAAGAAGAAGCTGGGTTGGGAACCAAAGACCAAATTTAACGACTTGGTGAAATTGATGGTGGACGCAGACATCAAACTGCTCGAAGACCATCAAAAGGGGCGCATCAAGGTCACCTCGTAACATGCCCACCGCGCTCATCACCGGCATCACCGGCCAGGACGGTTCCTATCTGACGGAGCTGCTCCTCGCCAAGGGCTATGACGTGCATGGGTTGGTTCGGCGCACCAGCAGCCTCGACCGCTCGCGGCTCGATCATCTCTACAAGGATCCGAATCTTTACAACAAACGGCTCTTTCTCCACTACGGTGAATTGAGCGACACCACGCCGCTGCGTCGCACGTTGCAAAAGGTCGCGCCCGATGAAATCTACCACCTCGCTGGGCAGAGCCACGTCGGTTTGAGCTTCGAAATCCCGGAAACCACCTGCGAGATGACTGCCGTCGGGACATTGCGGTTGCTCGAAATGGTCCGGGACCTTGCCAAGCCGCCGCGGCTGTTCCACGCCTCATCCAGCGAAATTTTCGGCGAACCCGCGCAGGCTCCGCAAACCGAAACCACTCCGATCTCGCCGGTTAATCCCTACGGCTGCGCGAAAGCTTACGCGACCCAAATCGTCGACGTTTACCGCCGCGCCTTCAATTTGTTCGCGGTCAACGGCATCCTTTTTAACCACGAATCTCCACGTCGCGGCGAAAATTTCGTGACGCGAAAAATCTGCCGAGGCGCCGCCGCCATCAAGCTGGGCATCGACAAATTCCTGACCCTTGGGAGCATGACAGCCAAGCGGGATTGGGGCCACGCCCGCGATTATGTCGAAGGCATGTGGATGGCTCTTCAACACAAGGAGCCGACCACCTTCATCTTCGCGACCGGCAAACTTCACACCGTCCAAAACGTGGTCGAAGCCGCCTTCGAAACCGTCGGTTTGAACTGGCAGGATTACGTCAAGCAAGATCCCCGCTTCATGCGCGCGACTGAACCCACCCAACTGGTCGGCGACGCTACTAAAGCCAAAACGCTCTTGGGTTGGGAAGCCAAAACCACCTTCCGTCAACTCATCGCGGAAATGACGGAGTCCGAACTCAAGCTTCTTAGCGAGCGCTGAGCCGTCGCTGCCTCGCTCTTGTGCATGCGCGTGCGCAATGGATTCCACTTTTGCCCGATCGCTTCCGAGAAAGCTTTCGTCTGAATTGGGAATCGCTACACTTCGTCCATCACTTACCTGACATGAAACTTGCGATCATCGCCGCGGCTGCGGCTACTTCGATTTTGGCAGCGGAAAAACAAACGCTGGTTCATTCCTTCACCAAACAACAATTGACGAAGGAATTCTGGAGCGAAGGCGCCAATTTCGGCGATTTCAACAAGGACGGCGTTAAGGACATTTGCGCCGGCGCCTTTTGGTATGAAGGGCCGAGTTTGGCGAAACGCCATGAATTTTATCCCGCCACGCAAGCCTTTACTTTGAAGAAAGAGGATGGTTCCGAGCAAAAAATCCCGGGCTTCGAGGGCGGTCTCGGCAAGAACAACGCTTACTCGAAGAACTTTTTGATGTGGGCTTACGACTTTAATGGCGATGGATGGGACGACATCATGGTCAATGGATTTCCGGGCGAAGACACCTCGTGGTATGAAAATCCGAAAGGGCGGGAAGGGCATTGGCAAAAGCATGTGGCGGTCGAAGTAACGGACAACGAATCGCCTGGGTTCGCGGACATCAATCGCGATGGCAAGCCGGAGATCCTCTGCAATTCCGGGGGCTATTTTGTGTATGCGGAAGCGGATTGGAAGGCGCCGGATCGTCCATGGAAAATTCATCGCATCACGCCAAAGGGATCGTGGCAGCGATTCACGCATGGCATGGGTTTCGGCGACGTCAATGGGGACAAATGCCTCGACCTGCTTGAATCGGAAGGTTGGTGGGAGCAGCCGGAATCGCTTTCAGAGGAGAAAGAATGGGTGAAGCACCCGTATCCTTTCAGCACGGGAGGTTCGCAGATGTATGCGTATGATTTCGATGGCGACGGGGATAACGACGTTCTGACGGCGCTCGCCGCGCATGGTTACGGGCTCGCCTGGTATGAAAACGTGAAGGAGGACGGAAAAATCACTTTCAAGCCGCACGTGTTCATGAACAAAGAGCCGCGCGACAATCGTTATGGCGTCAAATTCTCGCAACTTCACTCAATCGATCTGGTCGACATGGACAACGATGGCGTGAAGGATATTGTGACCGGCAAACGCTTTTGGGCGCACGGTCCGACCGGCGATGCGGAGCCGAATGCGCCGGCCGTTTTGTATTGGTTTAAAACAACGCGCAACGGCCCAGGGAACGTCGACTTCGTGCCGTATCTTGTGGATGAAGATTCAGGTGTGGGAACTCAGGTCATTGCCGGCAACGTCGACGGAGATGCCTATCCCGAGATTGTCATCGGCAACAAAAAAGGTGTTTTCGTCATGCATCACACAGCGAAATCAGTGAGCAAGGAAGAGTGGGCTAAGGCACAGCCAAAAACGATCGGGCAATAAGCTCAGGGACTGGTACTGCCTCTGGCGGCGACGAAACAGCAAAGCGGTTCGCACAAAGCGAACCGCTCGCAACAAGCATCATCGCGCGACTACCGCACGACGATGCGATCTCGAATCTCTTCAAAGGTGGCGTCCTTGATCCCTTTTACGCGCGTCACTTCGTTGATGCTGTTGTAAGGCCGATTGTCAATGATGGCTTGGGCTTTGACCGGGCCAATGCCGGGTAGACTCTCGAGTTCTTCGCGAGTGCCGGTGTTGAGGTCCACGCGGGGTTGCAGCGCGGCGGCATTCTCCTGCTCGCGCTGAGCCGGGTGGCGATTGCGTTCCTGCACTTCAGAAGTTGGTTTATCGCTAATGCCGCGTGGGCCCGGTGGAACCGGGGTCGTGTCAATCTTTCCGCGCGCGCCAGGGGCAGGGCGATTGCGCTCTTGAACTTCCTGCGTCGGCTTTTCACCGGTGCCGCGCGGAGCCACTGGAACAGGCGCTTCAAACTGATCCTTCGCTCCGGGCGCAGGACGATTCCGTTCTTGCGCGGCTTGTGTCGGTTTATCGCCACTGCCGCGTGCAGCCGTAGCGGGCGCCCCCGAGGATTTACTTAGAGTCGGCGAGACGATGACGAGCGGGCGAATATCGTCATAGCGTTCCGAGGCGATGCCGCGAACCTTCTTCAACTCAGCGACATTTTTAAACGGGCGCGCCGCGATGATCTCATCCGCAATCACCGGACCGACGCCTGGCAACGCTTCTAACTCGGCCTTCGTCGCCTTGTTCAAGTCGACTTTCCGCCCCTTCGATGGTGCGACTTCGACGGTTGAATTCCCTGCGGTTCGTTTCGTTGTGTTTTCCGCAGCGATTGTGCTCAGGGCCATGGTCCCAATCGCGACCAAAACCATTCGAATCAATTTTGCCTTCATAAATATTAGATCGGACGCCAAATGAGGTTTCCCATTTCCTAATCTCCTTGAAGTAAAACTCGAAGCGACCTATCGAGCGCGCAACAAGGCGCCACGCTTAAAGCAGGGTAGGGGTCTATTCCAAGGTTTTACTCAACCGAAAGAGAGGTGATTTCGCCCACTTCACACTCAAGGATTACTGTGAAAGGCCGGCAACAGATTTCGCAATCGGTTACGAAACGTTGTTGGGGGACGCTGGTATCGATCGCGAGTTCAAAGGCCTCGCCGCAAAAAGGGCAGGTGATGGGTTCAGTTGTTTCCACACAGTTTAACCAGCGCCAGCCTCGACCGGGTTTGAAAAATCCGAAAGGATTTAATTAGTCAGAGAGGCGCGCGTCACGGCTGTTTTGACGGAACGTGAGTTTTCGTTTCGCGACCTTGACATTTGCAAGGGCCTTGGCAACTCTCCGGCAAGCCCCCGAAAGATTTGGCGTGAAATCACTTTTACATCACCGCGCGGGAGGGTTCACCCTCATCGAATTGCTCGTCGTTATTGCGATCATCGCCATCCTTGCGGGGATGATCCTGCCGGCCATCGCCAAGGCGAAAGCGAAGGCCACTCAAACCAAATGCCTGAGCAACCAAAAGCAGATCGGCCTCGGCTATTTGATGTACGCGGACGACAATAGCGAGTATTTCCCGCAGCAACAGGATTGGCATTGTGTGGGCGGAACGAACGGGACGTATTCGTTTTTCGTGGCCGCGACCAATCGGCCACTGAACAAGTATTGCAAGGCGGTTGAACTTTTTCGCTGTCCGAACGACAAAGGTGATTCGCTCAATGGCGCGCTGACCACGAATTGCTATCTTCAATACGGCAACAGTTATTTGCCGCAGTGGCAGCACGATTCTTTTCGCGTGCGGCACGTTCTCGGCGATATCAATTCCTCCCGCGGTTCGTATGAGAATCTTCCCATAAAAACGCCGGAGCTTTCTCTCGGCGCTTCGCACAAAATTATGCAGGGCGACTGGGCGTGGCACGCGAATCGCGGCAACGTCGACCGGCGCAGCGTCTGGCATAATTACAAAGGAAAGAGCCGGTTTAACATGCTTTTCGGCGACGGCCACGTGGAGCTTTATCTTTTTCCGAACGAGTTGGCGGGGTGGACCTTCGATCCGCCGCCGAGCCGGGCGTGGAAATGGTGGTAGGCGCCCTTGCTGAGACGTTTTCTGACGGTAAATTCCCCTGTGAAGGAGAACAAGCGGTTGGCGCTTCCGATCAAGCCGCCGTTTGCGCCAATGGAGGCGCTTTCGGTGGATAAAATTCCCGCGGGGGAGGAATGGCAGTATGAACCGAAGTGGGATGGCTTCCGGTGCCTGGTTTTTCGGGATGGGGATCACGTCGAGTTGCAAAGCAAAGCTGGGCAACCGCTGGCCCGTTATTTTCCAGAGATGGTGGAATCGATTCGGTCATTGCCGGCGAAGCAATTTGTGCTCGACGGGGAATTGGTCATTCCGCAAGAGCATGGACTTTCTTTCGACGATCTTCTTTTGCGCCTGCATCCAGCGGAAAGTCGGGTGAAAAAACTTTCGGCCGCGACTCCGGCGATTCTCATCGTTTTTGATTTGCTTGTGGATGGGCCAAAATCGAATTTGGTCGAGGCGCCGCTGTCCGAGCGGCGCGCCGCTCTCGAAAAGTTTGCCAAAGCTAATTTCAAGAACGGTCGCGTGCGACTTTCGCCGGTAACGCTCGATTTTGCGCAGGCCAACGCGTGGTATTCGACACCGGGCGAGAGCCTGGACGGTGTCATCGCCAAACGCGTCGATTATCCTTACAAGACTGGCGAGCGCGACGGCATGGTGAAGATCAAGCCGATCCGCACTGTTGATTGTGTCGTCGGCGGTTTTCGTTATGGCGAGAAAACGAAGGTTGTCGGTTCGATGCTTCTTGGACTATATGACGAAGCCGGCTTGTTGCATCACGTGGGCTTCACTTCGAGCATAAAGGCGGCGGAGCGTCCGGCGCTCACGAAGAAATTGGAAAAGTTGAAAGGGGAGGGATTCAGCGGGCGCGCGCCCGGCGGACCGAGCCGCTGGAGCACCGAACGATCCGCGGAATGGGTTCGCCTCAAGCCGGAACTCGTGGTCGAAGTTTCTTACGATCACTTCACGGGCGGACGTTTTCGTCACGGCACAAAATTTTTGCGATGGCGTCCCGATAAGGCGCCGAAACAGTGCACGCTCGAACAGGTCGCGCCGAAGAAGCAGCAAAAAGCGCTCGAACTTCTCGGGCTCTGAAAGTCACCGGGCGGGTTTTGTTTGAATTGGGTTTACCGCTGGGCGCCGTTGATTTAATGATCTGGCTCCTCACGAATGGATCCGCTCTGGATATTTTTGATTGGCGCCCTGGTGGTGATGGGCGGGATTGTCGGCCTGCGGTTGCACGCCTTCGTAGCTTTGCTTTTAGGCGCTGTCATTGTTGCATTGATCAGTCCCGTTGGGGGAATCGAAAAATCGCCCATGGACCATGTGGTCGCCGAATTTGGTCACACCGCGCAAAAAATCGGTATCATGATCGCGCTGGCGACGATTCTGGGACAGTGCCTTTTGGAAAGCGGCGGGGCGGATCGAATCGCTCGTTCGGCGTTGAATCTTTTTGGTGACAAACGCGCGCCGTTCGCGCTTTTGACTAGCGGCTTCCTGCTCGGCATCCCGGTGTTTTTTGAGACGGTTTTTCTGCTGATCATTCCGCTGGCCAAGGCGCTGCATTTCGTGACCGGGCGGAATTATCTTTTGTATGTTTTGTCGATCATCGCTGGGGCGACGATGACGCATTCATTGGTTCCGCCGACCCCCGGGCCATTATTCGTGGCCGCGGCGCTGAAAATAAACATGGGGCTGATGATTATGGTCGGCTCGATTGTGGGCGCGATTTGCGCCGGGGTCGGCTGGGCCTTTGCGTATTGGCTGGATCGACGCGGCCCGATTTTGCTGCGCGAACGTGGCGAGCCTTCTCTGGCTGGATTGTCGGAAGCGGCTCCGCCGAAAGTTTTGCCGCCGTTGTGGCTGGCGCTTTTGCCGGTCGCGTTGCCCGTGGTTCTCATAACGACAGCATCATTTTCAAGCCTGCCCGTGTTGAAAACTCTTGGGGATCCCAATGTGGCGCTCGGAATTTCCGCATTCATCGGCATGGCGACTTTGCTTTCGCAGGGAAAATCCAGACGCGAAGTTTTTTCCACGAGCGTCGGGCGCGCGCTTGCGGAAGCGGGCACAATCATTTTGATCATCAGCGCGGGCGGGGCCTTTGGCGGCGTTCTGCAGCATTCCGGAATCGGCCCGCGCGTGCAGGAGCTTTCGATGGCCTACAAATTACCAATCCTTCCACTGGCCTGGACGTTGACGGCTCTTTTGCGGACAGCGCAGGGATCGGCAACGGTCGCGATGGTGACGACGGTCAGTCTGCTGGGCGGGATGGCCACGCCGGAAGCGCTTGGATTTCATCCGGTCTGGCTGGCGGTTGTCATCGGTTGCGGCTCGAAAATGATTCCGTGGATGAACGACGGCGGTTTTTGGGTGGTGGCGAAGATGAGCGGCTTGACGGAAAGGGAATGCCTGTCGACCTATACACCGATGGTCAGCCTGGAAGGCGTTGCCGGGCTTTTCGTGGTGATGGTTCTCGCGAAATTGTTCCCGTTGGTCTGATGCTACCTACCGTTCTGCTTACGCGCCTTGAGATAGCTCAACCCGGTGATCGTCAAAAGAGGAAGGATATGCGGATACGTCTTTTGATCGATTACAACGACATGCGTTTTCGCAATATGAATTTGATCGGCTCGATCGACGCGATATTCCCGGCCATCCGCCATTTTGATCGAAAAAGGGACGCCTTCGCTTTTGGCTGTTTCAATTACGTCGCGTGTCATAGCTGACACCATATTGAGGTTCCGGCTCGACGCAAGATCGCTTATGGAAGTTCAGCCACTTCGTTGGTTTTGATCCAGCCGGTGCGGTTGGAGGTATCGAGGACTTGCAGCCAGGCGCCTTTGCGGTCTGCGACACGGAGTTCATTTCCGTCGCGGACGGTGAAGGAAACTTGTGATTCTTCTAAAGGCCCGAAGCGCACGACCGCGCTCGGGGCGGTCACCACGACGCCAGGATTGTTCAAATGATCGGCGAGAACGAAAGCGAACCATGTTCCGAACAGGATAGTCGAAAATGCCGCGGCGATGACGTAGGCGCGAACGGAGCTTTTCAGATTCGGACGAACCTGGCCGAGAGCGAGCAGGCCAAACCAAAGCCAGATTGCGATTGCGGCGATGGTCCCGAGTTCATTGACCGTGAAAGCTTTTACAATGCGTTCGGTGGGCGTGATGCGAATGTTGTTTCCGGCCACGCTGCCAAGGGCGAAGCGAAGGTTGGCGCGGATGTCGGGATCGCGCGGGGCGAGTTGTTCGGCCTGACGATAGGCGAGGATGGCGCGACCGACCTGGCCGTGGCGGAAGTGGGCGTTCCCAAGGTTGAAAAGGAGGGCAGGGGAGGCGCTGTTGGCGGCGAGTTTTTGGTAGGCGGCTGCGGCGGCGCCGAAATCCCCTTTTTCGTAGAGGCGATTGGCGGCGTCGAAGTCGGCGGCGGGTTCGCCGTGTCCGATTAGAATTGAAAGGGCAAGACTTAGTAGGATCCAAAGAGATCGCAGCCCCTCACCCCGGCCCTCTCCCCGAGGAGGGGGAGAAGTTTCGTGCGCGCTTGAAATCACTTGGAGCCTCCTGGGACTGGCGGCAGCTTTTGGATTTCTCCGAGCGCTGTTTCGATTTTGGGGATCAGCGCTTCCATTTTAGCCACGGTGACTCTGGCGTAGCGGGCCTGGTTGCAGGCTTGGAAGAGGTCGCGCAATGTTGCCAAGAGGTCTGCCCCGGCGCCCAGTTTTGGAAGTCTCTCGTCGATCACCGCTTCAGTGATGGCCGCGGCCGGCAGATCGAGCCGTTCCCCGATTTGTTCCTGCAACAGGCGGAAGGCTGTCGCGAAAAATGCTTCGTTTTGGTTTTTCGCGGCGTCATTTCGGAGTTGCGGGAGCGTTTCGGACACGTATCTGGCGACTTCGCGCTCACGCCGCACGCGCGGATCGTTCGCGAGTTTTTCGGCGCGTTTGCGCCAGGCCACAGCGCCGCCCCAAAGGCCGATCGGCAACAGTTGAAGGATTAAAAACCAGGGACGCGCGGCCATGGGCGGGCCGAGCACACTCAATTGGCCGAGGGAGGGTTTGATGTGAACGATGTCGGTGGCTGGCTTCTGATTTTGCGCCGGCGCAGTGGCTTCGGCGACCACGGTCGGCTGGGCCTGGCCAAGGCCGGTGGCTCGCACGGTAATCGGAATGGCCGGTAGTTCGATGGTGCGATAAGCGCGCTGTTCGGGATTGAAAAAGCTGAAGGCGATGGGCGGGATCGCGGTGATCCCGGCGCGCTGCGGTGTGATCACCTGGTCGAAATGTTTGATCGCGTTGACGCCAAGGCCATCCAGATTGGTCGTGCCGGCATTGGGTGGATAAAACGTAAAATCCTTCCAACCAAAATCGGGGACCTTGACGGTGTCGAATGAGCCGCGGCCTCTCACCTGGATTTGCAGGGAAATCGGATCGCCCACGGCGACGTTGGTCGGGGAGGCGGTGACAGTGACCTGGAAATTGCCGATGGCGCCGTTGAAGGAAGGCGGGACATTTTGCGACGGCAACGGCGAGACGTTCATGGTGACGGTGTCGCTTTTGAGCGCGACCTGGCGTCGCTGCATGCGGTTGAACATCTCATCGAAGATGTCACCGCCGCGCCGGCGCTCGTTGGGAATGCGGATGATGACCTGCGCTTCCGCGGGGCCGAGGGCGAGCTGGCCGGCTTTGGCGGCGGCCACGGTCATTGGAAGGGTCGCGACGTTATACATGGTGTTCCCAATTTGATCGCGGCTCGAAATGCTTTGACCTTGCGGGCCGATGGTGAAGCCATCGCTCTTCAAGTTGAGGCTGGGGACGTCGTCGATGATCGGGGCGTAAAAGCGTATTTCGATGGGAACGACTTCGCCGACATAAACGTTGGTTTTGGTCGCGCTCAATTTCATGAAAGCGATCGCGGGCGCGGCTTCGTTGGAAGCTTCGGCGGTGACGGTGAGTTTGAGGGGCTCCGAAACCAATGTGGCGCCGTCGGCGACAACGGTCATCGATGGAATTGTGTAAGAGCCGGCGACGGCGGGTGTGATCGCGTAGGTGAGGACCAGGGTGGAACTAAATCGGCCATTAACGTTTGAGCGTTCGATTTGCTGGCTGTTGAGCTGGATGTTCAGATTGGGCGGCGCTTGGAAGGTGGGCTGGCCGGTGACCTGGCCGGCGTTCTCCACGCGAAATTGGAGATAGGCCGATTCGCCGAGGGCGATGCTCGGCCGGCTGAGACGCGTTGAAACAGTAGCGGCGAAAGACTGCAACACCATCATGCAGGCAAACAGCAAGCCGAAACTGGAGGTAATTCTCACGTCACCAATCCTTGATCGTGCGCTGGCGGGCTTTTTTGGGGTCCTGCGGCTGGCGGTAGATTAACGCGCGCTCCTCGGATTTTTGCGCATCGAGCAGTTGCTGTGCTTGCTTGGGAGTCATCTGCGCGAGTTGGGCGGCCCGCGCTTCAGCCTCGGCTTCCTGGTCCTGCTTGCTCTTCTGGTCCTGGTTCTTTTCGCCCTGTTGCTGGCTCGGCTTCTCTTTCTCGCTTTTCTCGCCCTGCTTTTCCTGATCCTGTTGTTGATCCTGCTGCTGTTGCTGCTGTTTCTGTTGCTCCTGTTCGTTCTTTTTTTCTTCGTCCTTTTTTTCCTGCTCTGACTTTTGGTCCTTGTTATCCTTTTTCTGATCGTCCTGGCCTTTTTGATCTTTGTTATCCTTCTTTTCCTGGTCCTTCTTGTCCTTGGAATCCTGATTTTTGTCGTCCTTGTTCTGATCCTTGTTGTCGTTTTTATCCTGGTTCTTTTGCTGTTGCTCCTTCTTCAGTTTTTCCAATTCCTGTTTCACCCACTCCCGATTGAAGGCAGCATCCGGATCGTTCGGATTCAATTTCAGCGCGCTTTCAAAATTCTGGATGGCCTGCTGCCAGACAGCCATTTTTTTGTCCGGCTCAGACTCGCCGGCCCCGAATTTGTAATTGGCATTGCCCAAATTGTAGTAGGCGGCCTGTTGGAGTTTCAAATCCTGCGCCTTGGTGGCATTCTCGAAGTCCTTCACCGCCGCATCGAATTGGCCCGCGCGGTACGCCGCGGCGCCCGCGTTGTAATTGAGCTTTGGATCGGTCGGATTTTTCTCGAGGAGCCGTTCGTATTCATTTCGGGCGTCTTTGAAGTGACCTTCCTTGTAGTCGCGATAGGCTCGCGCCGGCGAGGCGAGCGCGGAGGGCGCCAGGAGCAAGAGAAGCATCGCAGCGACAGCGGCTTCCCTGGCCATTTTTCCCGAGGAACTCGCAGCGGCGCGCTTTTTCGGCGCGGCCGGCAACAAAAGCTCCGTAAGGAGCAACGCGATCGCGATGCCCAGGGGCCAATGATATTGTTCGTTCAATTGACGCACCAATTTGCTGGAAAGGTCTGACGTGGGCAGCGGTTCAAGGCCGGTTTGATAAAGCACCGGCATGGCGTTGCCCTCGCGCAGGGAAACATAAAACCCATTGCCTGTCGTGGCAATCTGCCTGAGCAAATCTTCGTTGAGGCGGGATTTAACGACATTGCCCTGTTGATCGCGCAGAAACGCCTGTTTGCCGTTCTCGTCGGGAATTCGCACGACTTCCCCCGCCGGCGAACCGACGCCGATCGTGTAAATTTTTATTTTGTGGTCCGCGGCTTTTTGCGCCGCTTCGACCGCGCCTTTCTCGTGGTCTTCGCCATCGGTGAAAATGATCAGGACGCGATGATTGTCTCCTTCCTCGGCGGCAAACGTGGTCATGGCGGTTTCGATCGCTTCCGTCAAAGCGGTGCCGCCTTGCGGAATGATTGATGTGTCGAGCGCGTCGACATTTTGGCGAAAAGCTTCGTCATCCAAAGTCAGCGGACATTGCAAAAATGCGCCACCCGCGAATGCGATGAGACCGAGCCGGTCATTTTTGGCGAGGCGCAACAAATCAAGGGCGGCTAATTTTGCGCGAACGAGGCGATTGGGCGCCATGTCTTCGGCCAGCATGCTGCGGGAGGTGTCGATGGCCACGAGGATGTCCCGGCCTTGTTGATTGGCCTCCTGCCAGACGAAACCCCATTGTGGGCGGGCGAGCGCAAGCATCAGAAACAAAACGGCGGAGACGAGGAGGGCCATTTTGATTTTTTGGCGCCCGGGCGAATAGCTTTCGAGCAATTGCGGAAGGAGTCGTTCCGAGACGAAGCGTCGCACCAACGCCTGCCGCTTGCGCCAGGACCACCACAAAAACCAGATCACACCTGCAACGATGATGGGCGTGGCCCAGAGAACGCGCGCGTTGACGAAGTTCATGGCAGGCGCCTCCAAACGGTGTTGCCGAGAATCATTTCCAGGCCGAGGGCGCTGAGCGAAGCCAGCACGAAATATTTAAAGATTTCGCGATAACGCTGAAACTTTTTCATCTCAGCGTCGGATTTCTCGAAGCGATCAATCTCGTCGTAAATGTGTTTCAAGGTGTCGGTGCTATCCGCGCGATAATATTTGCCGCTGGTTCGCTTGGCCACCTCGCGCAACGTATCCTCGTCGATGTCGACTTTCTGCTGGAAATAACGGACGCCGCCGAACATATCGCGCCCTTTGACCTTGGCGACGCCGCGTGTGCCGACGCCAATGGTGTAGATCTTGATGCCAAGCGTTTGGGCCGCCTCCGCCGCGGTCAGCGGCAGGACTTTGCCGGCGTTGTTCACCCCGTCGGTCATGAGAATGACAATTTTGCTTTTGGACTTCAATTCGCGCAAACGGTTCAAACTGGCGGAAAGCGCCGAACCAATGGCCGTGCCATCAGGCAGGGTGTTTAATTGAAGGCGGCGCAAATTTTGGAGAAGGAAATCGTGATCCAAAGTGAGCGGCGCCGCGATGTAAGCCTGGCCTGCGAAAGCGACCAGGCCGATTCGGTCGCTGGGGCGTTTGTCCACGAATTCTTCGAGGACGGATTTGGCGATGGTGAGGCGATCGACGTCCTCGCCGCGCAGCGTGAAATCTTCTGCTGCCATGCTGCCGGACAGATCGAGAGCCACCACGATGTCGATGCCGCTCGCTTTAATCTTGGAATCGCCCTGGGGGAGTTGAGGACGAGCCAGCGCGACGATCATGAGGGCAAGCGCCAGCCAGCGGAGACGCAGGAGCATTTTTCCCCGGCTGAGACGGTCCAGGGAGGTGATTCCTTTGACCAGTTGGACCGAGGAATAGACGAAGGCGGGAACCGACTGTTTGGAACGCAACCACGCCACCAGCGGCAGCAACAACAGCAGCAGAAGCAACCAGGGATGGGCGAAAGTAATCATTTGGCAGCGCCTGCGGGGAGGGGGCGTTCGGCGTTGACCGCTGGAAGCGCGGGCGGCGGCGTGACTTCCTGGGTTTCGTCAATTAGGCGCAACGCGGCGTCGAGCAGACCGCGCAACTCGCCTTCAGTCGGTTCGTGACGCGCGAATTTCACCAGATCGCAACGCGTGAGAAAATCCTCCAAAAGTTGTTTATGGGCGTCGAGAAGAAGCGGGCTGTTGCGTTGTTCGGCGAGAAATTCCTCGGTCGTGCGGTCTGGCGCTTTGAGATCGAACCTTTCTTCGAGGTAATCGCGCGTGACATTCGAAACCAGCGAGCAAAAGGCGTAGGGGTCGGAGAGCAATTCCCTGGCGGCGCGCAGCCGTTCCCTGGCGCGGCGATGGGGCGGAATCAATAGAACCGGATCGATCACCGTTTTTTTCTTCCGCTTCCTAAGCCAGTAAACAAGCGCGGCGACTGCGAGCGCGGCCAAAAGCGCCCAGAGCCAAAGCAGATTGGGTCCGAAATCGATCGGCTCCTTGATGTCGCGAATGTCGGTGGCGTTGGTTCCCGCGGAAGGCGTTGGGGGAAGGACCAGCGCGCTGGAATTGCTCGCTGCCATTCCTAAAGTCTCTCTCCTCCTCGCGATTTTTCCATTTTCATTTCCGAAACCGACGCCCGGAAAGGTAGTGAGAATAGTCTCACCGCGCAAGAAAGAGGGAGAGGCGCTTACGCTGCAGCCGGCTGCGGCAGAACGGCCGGGAGGGGCCGCTTCATTTTCGGGATGAGCAGCATGGCTGTGACAAAGACGGCCATGCCAACGATCGTGATGAGGATTCCCTGCAGTTGTTTATAAATGGCTGCGGTCAATGTCAGCGTAAGCATCAACGCGGCGGGCAAAATCACACCGAAAAGAGCCATGCGAAAGCCCATGATTGTAATGGTCCGGATGCAAATGACCACGAGCGCCAGAGCTGACGAAATCAGGATGGCGGCGTTGAGGGGGATGAATTCCTGCGCAAAATACATTAAGGGGTAAGCGCCCGTGAACGCGCCGAGGACCAGCAAGAGCATCCAGCGATCGAAATTCTGGATCGCGTAGGCGTGAGCGAACAGGCCGAGAAGCAAACCGAAAATGACGACGCTGGCCGGCCCGAGCCAGCTTAGTTCGCCCAAGCGATCGATGGGCGCCACGCCGAGGACATCAAGCGCGATGGGCCGGCCGAAAAGCAGGCGTTGATAATCCCACGTGTAAACAGTCTGGCCGTTGAGGCGGGAATACTTGGTGGGTTGCAAGGAAAGTTCGAGCATCCGGACGTCCGAACCGACTGCAGTCACGTCGATGTGGAACGTATCGAGGATTCCCGAGGGCGGCGTTTGCAGATTGTATATTCCTTTCCCGACGGCGGAGAAGCCGATCGTCATTTCGGTCGGCGTCGAAGGGAGCGCGCCAAACCAGACGAGTTTATCGCCGCGAATTTCAACGGATTCGCTGACTTGACCGTTCACCGTCACTGCGAGATCAGCCAGTGAAATAATTTGCGGCGGCAAGGGCAGGGCGACTTCGCAGAGTCCGCCGGACGGATTGGCCGCCTGAAAAGTGGATTTAAGTTGAGCGGTGTAAATCGATTCAGGCTCGGCGGCGCCAACGCTTAAGCCAGGACGCAGCGAGACAGTGGCGGAAAAAGTTTTAACGGTGGCGACGTTCCGCTGCGAACTCGGGGTGGAATTTACCCTCGCCGGCTCAGTTCGCTGGGGTGGGGCGGCGTCGCCACCGTTCATGCTGGTTCGGAGAGCTTTCTTTTTGGCGGAGGAAAGCGCTGGAAGGAGAAGTCCTGCCACGACAGCGATGATCATGATGACGACCATCAATTCGATGAGGGTGAAGCCGCGACGAGGAGGAGGAATTTTCATAACTGGCCTTGCTGTTAAGTCACGGAGATTGGACAGCTCTCGCCGTCCATGAGCACGCGCCAAACGCGCCTTAGGCCAGCAATTCCGCGATGAATTGCGCTGCTCGCCCGCTGGCGCCGACTTCGCCCAGGCTGGCGATCACTGAATCCAGCTTCGTTCTCAATGTGAGACGCCGCTGCTCGTTCGTCATCAAGTCCAGCGCGGCTGACGCAAGATTTTCCGCGGTGGCGGCATCCTGGATGAATTCCGGATAAATCTCCTCGTTGGCTAAAAGATTCGGCATCGCCAGGAATTTCACTTTGATGAAGCGCCGTCCAAGGGCGTGCGTGCTCCACGAGGTGCGATACAGCACGACGGTGGGGACTCGGAAATAGGCGCACTCCATGGTGACAGTCCCCGAGGAGGCAATGGCGGCTGTCGCCCGCGACAACGCTTCAGCAAGGCCGCCGATCTGCACATCGATCCCGTCCACGGGCGCAACTTCTCCGGCTAATTTTCGCAACGCGTCGGACGGCAGAACCATTCGACATGGAAATTTTGTGGACTGCCGCAACTGTGTGACCGCTTCAACCATGACGGGCAGATGCTTGCGGATTTCGCGGACACGCGAGCCTGGCAACAGCAAGAGTTCCCTGGCAGTGCCTTTTCCAAAGCTGTGTCCGGCATAGCGGTCGATTAATGGATGACCGACAAACTCGATGCGGAAGTCAGGGACTCGCTGGCGATACCACGCCTTTTCGAATGGAAAAATCGCCAGCATTAAATCGACATCGTTTGCGATTTGGAACACGCGCGACTCATGCCATGCCCAAATCTGCGGCGACACGTAGTAGACAATTTTCGGGCGCCAATTCGTTTGGGTCGCGCGTTGTCGTAGAGCTTTGGCGAAGCGAAGATTAAACCCCGGATAATCGATCAGGACGATGACGTCCGGTTTTCGGTTTAGCGCGAGCGCGATCAATTCCTCGAAAAAGGCCTTAAATTTGCCGTAGTTCTTAATGACCTCCCAGATTCCCACGACGGCGTGCGCGGCCAGGTCGAAAGCCAATTGGACATTTGCGGCCGCGAGCTTTGGACCGCCCGCACCAAAGAATTCAGAGCCTTTCAGGTCCTCGCGCGCGCCCAGCGCCTTCACCAATTCGGCGCCGAGCGTGTCCCCGCTCGCTTCGCCCGCGATGATCATGAACTTGGCCATCAGAACTGGTCGAACCGGGCCAGATCAGACTTCGTGGGGGAAGTTCGGACAAAGAACCGAACGAGGCAGTGGCGTTCCGCCCGAAGAGTAGAAGGCCATTTGCCCGAAGACTCCGCAAATCCAAACCTCCTGCGCGCCTGCGTCGAAATAAAGAGCCATTTTTTCACGAATTTCCTCTTCGGAGTTGCTGGGCGAAACGATTTCAACACAAATTTCCGGCGCATCGACGAAGCAAGCGCGATTGCCGAGGCTTCGCCAACTCTCTGCGGTTACCCACGCTACATCCGCTGCTCGCACGCCGTCTGCGGTTGAGATAGGACACTCAGTCAACGATTCGCCTTCGGGCAATAGCTGCTTTAACAGATGAACTATATTGCCTTGATGGCGGCCATGTCGTGGCGCTGGCGGCGGGCTCATAATAACGCGTCCGTGGCGATCCGTTTCTAGTCTGCCTTCAATTTCCCGAAAATACGGTTCGGCAAGCACCTCATCCCACCGCTTCAAGTTGAAAGCGGTTTGCTCCTGGCGCGGTCGCAATTCGAGCATCAAGTTTGACATGCCAAATCGACCATAACCTCCCTGCGCAGCCAGTCAACGCGACGTTAGGCCTGCGGGCCCAGGCCGAGCGATTTCAGGAAGGCGATGCTCTTCTCGATTTCGCTGCGCTGATATTCCTGCGTGGCCAATTTGCGATCCTTGCCTTCAGGCGCTTTCCACTGATCGCGCGGCTTCCCTTTCTTGGCCAGCGCGATAAAGCGGGCCAAATCCTGCGCGCGCGCTTTCGGAAAATTCTTCCAATACTCCGGCTTCAAATAATCCACGCCGCGATTGAACCCGCTGATCGTTTCGATGTGGATCGGCACGCCAGGGCAGAGTTCCGCGAAGCGCTTGAAATAAGCTTTGTGATCGATGTTGCCTTCGCCCATGGCGACCCATTGCACAGTGGCGCCGTTTTCAGATTCCCAAATTGCGGAATCGCGTAGGCTGGTTGTGATCGCATACGGGCCAAGAATCTCCAGGCTGGCCATGGGGTCTTCCGCAGTCCATGCGGCGTTGCCGCTGTCCATGTTGGCGCCGACAAAGTCCCTCCCCGCCGCCTCGATCAATTGGACGACTTCCCAGGACTGCATGTCGCCGGCGTGATTTTCCATGGCGACTTTCACACCGCTATCGAGGGCAAGGCTTTTTTGCGATTTGAGAACCTTAACCGTGTCGGCGATGCGGGCTTCGATTCCGCCCGGAGTGGCGCGATCGCCATTATTGCCGAGAACGACTCGCAACACCGGCGAGCCGAGCGCTTTTGCGGAACGAATCCCGAGGGCCAGATGTTCCTCCGCCGTGCCGCGGTTTTTCCGAAAGGCTACCGATGTCGGACAAATGCTCCAGGTCCCCAGGTGAATCTGAATGCCCTTGTCCGCCGCCATGGAGCGAATCTCCTTCAACTTCGCTTCTTCAAGGCTTTCAAAAGCGTCCAAATCCGAGATCAGGAGGGAATCCGTCTTTAATTTCGCCGCATAATCGATGAGCTGAGGCGCTTTCCAACCCATGTCCCGCACCGCAAAATTATCCAGACCAATTTTGATCGGTTTGGACGCATCAGCGCCCAATACAGTCCGCGCCGCAACGCTTGCAGCGGCGACGGCCGTCATTTTCAAAAAATCCCGTCGAGTCGTCGGAGTCATGCGAGTCAGAATGCCGAATTTTTCATGACGTGCAAAATATTTTCCCGATTGCGACTCGCCTTGCTATGCGAAGGCACGCCTTCTATTGTCGTGTCAGGATTGCCTGCTGATGAGCATTGATTACGATCACAAACGAAATCCGCACACGCTGGAAAGCCCTCGCGCGGCTTTCCCGATCATCTTTTCAGAGAGCACCCCTGCGAGCTTGCTCGATATTGGTTGCGGCACCGGAACTTGGTTGAAAGCGGCTCAAGAGTCTGGCGTCAAAACGGTGTTTGGAGTCGACGGTATTCAGGTTGCGCGCGAAGACTTTTGGGTCGATGCGAATTCGTTCCGCAGGGAAGACCTGACAGGTTCGATCAATCTGGGACAAAAATTTGAAGCCGCTCTCTGCCTCGAAGTGGGCGAACATCTGGACGAAAAATTTGCGCCGACGCTGGTGAAATCGCTTACCACGCATGCTGATTTGGTGATTTTTTCCGCAGGCTGCCCGGGCCAACCCGGCCAGCATCACGTCAACTGCCAATGGCCGGCCTACTGGCAGGAGATTTTTAATCAGCAAGGGTATGCCTGTGACGATGCCGTTCGCTGGCGGCTTTGGAATAAGACCGAAGTCCAACCGTGGTATCGGCAAAACATTTTCCGCGCGCGCCGAAATCCCGGCCTGGCGGGCAAAGAACCCCGCATTAACAGCGTCATACACCCGGACATGATCAAACTTATTTCCGACGAAGCGTGCCACGAGTGGACGCGCGAGATCGCGAAGGGCCGGCTGCCAATTGCCTGGTATCTGCAGCTTCCCCCCGCGGTGGTTGCCGGCAAGGTTAAGCAGAAGCTTTCAGGCGCCTGAGATCATCGCTGCCGCCCGGATTTTCCCTTTTACCTCGGCCGAGCGGAAGCGGGCGTAAGTTCGATTTGGATGAAGCTTCAACGCGGCCAGCCCGAGCTGGCGTTTCATCGTGCGCAGGAGAGAGGATTTTTGCCCGTGCCCTCGAATATGAGCCAGAAAACCGTGCGAGCAGGTGACGTCCTCGACAAGCCTGGCCAGGTAATCAGATTGCAGTCGCCGGGCGGCGATCAAATGCGTCAGCTTTAAGTCTTTAAACGAACCGCAACCAAGACCCAGTTCGTACGAAGTGTAACCGTAATCCCCGTCTTCGCCTGCGAGAAGGGCGTTGCCTTTTCTTCCAAGGGTCATCGCTCCATTATCTGAGGAAAGTTTTTGCAGATGCCTGTTCGCGACGGCGCGTCGGACTGCCATGCCGGCGCCGATTGGAAAAGCGTTGTCCGTCGGAGTCATTCCAATGACATCCTGATCCAGGCGTCGAATTGCCAGAAAGCGCTCGTAAAAATCCAAACCGCTGGGCGGCGGCGTTTCATATTCAGGCCTGATATCCCCACTTAAAACGCCGAGTTTCGGGTGCGCCTCCGCAATGCGCCGCGCCGAGTCGAGATAGTCCGGAGCGAGGACATTGTCGTCGTCCACGAAGACCAGCAGTTCACCCCGCGACTCCTGAATGCCGCGCAACCGAGCCTGCACCAAGCCGAGTTTCTCTTCGCGGACAATTCGCCAATTCTGCTGGTTCGGCAGCAGTTCCCGGTTGAGCGGTGGCTCACTCTTATTGTCAATCAACAGGCCTTCCCAATGAGCAATAGATAGATTCTGGACGGCGAGGCTTTCAAGAGCCCGCCGCAAGTGATCGAGGCGCGGATTGTGCGTGCAAAGAATGACGCTTAGGAACATCGGGCCGAAAATTTAATGTCCTCCAGACCGGTTGTCGAGGCGCGCCCGGAGTTGTCATGACACGCATCGCAGCGTATACTGACTGCTTAATGCCCCGTCTCGCCTGTATTCTCGCTTTCTTGAGCGGTGTGGCCGCAATGGCTGTCCCGCCCGAGGAGGATTTTGTCAAAGAGGTTCGGCCCATTCTCGAGAAATTTTGCTTCCAATGTCATAACGCTGAAAAACACAAGGGCGGGCTGAATTTGGCCGCTTTCGATTTTCTTGACCAGGTCAAGGCTGTGCCGGACGCCTGGACTACCGCGGCGGAGCGCGTGCAGGCGTTCGAGATGCCGCCCGCTGAGAAAAAGGGGAAGGAAATGGAGTTTAATCAGCGCCGGAAGCTGACCGCTTTCTTTCGCGAATTGCCGAAGTTCACGGATGCCGATTGCAACCAGATTTCCTCTGATCGCAGCGCGACTTCATTCCGCGGTTATGTCATGAGTCGGCGTTTAAATCGCGCTGAGTATGCCAATACCATTCGCGATCTTTTTGGCGTTTCAGTGGCTGTGGATGATCTGCTTCCCGCGGATGGCGGCGGCGGGGAAGGTTTCGACACGAGCGGAAATGCTCTCTTCACATCGACAATTCACATCGAGAATTACATGGCGGCCGCTGACCGCATCCTTGAGACGATTCTCCCGGAGAAAACGACCGCTCTTTCATCGGAATCAAAATTGGCGCGTGAAAGACTTTTGCTGGGGAATGATTCGCCTGAACGCGAAGGCGCTCGCAAAATCATTGAGCGCTTTGAGGCCCTTGCGTTTCGGAGGCCTGTGGGGTCCGATGAAGTCGATCGCGCGGATGTTCTGTTTAATCGCGTTTTTGACCGTGGCGACGGATTTATTCCTGCGATTCGCCTCGCTTTGAAATCTGTTTTGGTTTCGCCCAATTTTCTCTTTCTCGCTGAGCCCGAACCCGAAGAACGCGGGGTCGTGGCCCTCGGCGCCGTTCCGTTGGCCAGCAAGCTTTCGTATTTTCTGTGGTCCACCATGCCGGACGCTGAGTTGCTGAAAGTGGCGGAAAGCGGCGAGTTGCTGAAAACCAATGTTTACCGCGCTCAGATCAAACGCATGCTTGCCGACCTCCGCGCGGATCAGCTCGGCGAACGTTTTGCCATGCAGTGGCTGGAAATAGAAAGGCTGGGGGCGGAGGTGAGTCCGGACGCGAAAAAGTTTCCCGAGTTTGACGCGCAGCTCCGCGTGTCGATGCGCCGTGAAGTCGCGGACACCTTCAATTACGTGATCCGCAATGACCGGTCGCTTTTGGAGCTGCTCGATTCGGATTACACGTTCGTGAACGACCGGTTGGCCTCGCTTTATGGCATTTCGGGCGTCAAAGGCGCGGAGTTTCAAAAGGTTAGCCTTTCGACAAAAAATCGCGGCGGCGTGACCGGAATGGCCGCGGTGCATGCGCTTACCTCGTTTCCGTTGCGCACGAGCCCCGTTTTGCGCGGGCGTTGGATTCTCGAAGCGTTGCTCGGGGACAAGGTTCCGCCTCCGCCTCCCGATGTTCCTGCTTTGGAAGAAAGCGCGAAAGCGGGGCACAATCTTTCATTGCGCGAACAACTCAAAACGCATCGATTGAAAGCCGAGTGCGCTTCCTGCCACGACAAAATGGATCCGCTCGGCTTCGGCCTGGAAAATTTTGATAATCTCGGGCGTTGGCGCGATTCCGACCGCGGTCTGGCCATCGATTCAGAAGGGACGCTTCCTTCCGGCGAGAGCTTTACAGGGCCCGCTGGATTGAAGAAGATTCTGATGGATCGCAAAGATCAGGTCATGAAACAACTGGCGCGCAAATTGACCGGCTACGCCTTCGGGCGCGAACTGAACAAGTTCGACGATTGCGTGGTGGATCGCGGGCTCGAGGCAATGCAGCAAAATGGATATCGCCCGTCGGTGTTGATCGAGCAGATCGCGTTCAGTTTTCCGTTTCGGCACCGATTTTACCCCAAAGAGGATTAGTATGACGCAAAAGAATTGGATGATTCCACGGCGCACCTTCCTGAAAGGCGCTGGTGTGATGCTTAGTTTGCCGGTGCTCCAGGCGATGGGGAAGGTCCTCCCGGAAGCTTCGCCCGAAGCGATCGCAGCGACAACGGTCAAGCCGGGGGTGCAGGCGCCCGTGCGAATGGCTTGCATCTATTTTCCAAACGGCGTTTGGGAGAAAAACTGGTTCCCCACAGAGGGCGGCGAAAACTACACCATGCCTTCGTCACTCGAACCGCTTGCCAACCATCGCAAAGACTTCCTCGTCTTCTCGGGACTCGACAAAAAGCACAGCCACCAGGGCGACGGGCATTACGCCAAAACTGCGAACTATTTGACGGGTCTGCCCGTGCGCAAGACGCCCGGAAAAGATATCAGCGTCGGCGGGATTTCTGTGGATCAATTGGCGGCGCAACAAATCGGACGCCACACGCCCTTGCCGTCGTTGGAACTGGGCATTGACCCGGTCGTTTCTGGGATAGACGCGGTGGTTGGTTTCACGCGCCTCTACGGATGCTATATTTCGTGGCGAAATCCGACAACGCCGATCGCCAAGGAAATCAATCCGCGCCTGGCCTATCAAAAACTTTTTGGAGTCATCAAGGCCAGCCACCGTTCGCAAGCGGATCAGAAGAAAGTCGAGGACGATAAGGCGCTGCTCGATCTGGTTCTCGATGACGCGCGTAGCCTTCGCAGAAAACTGGGCCGCGACGACCAATACAAACTCGACGAATACCTCGATTCGGTGCGCGACGTGGAGCGCCGTCTTGATTTCTTCTCGAAGCCGGATTCACGCGATTGGCGTCCCCCAACTGAACCGGGCGAAGACATCGCTTTGCCCAAGGGCGTGCCCGGCGCCCACCAGGAACATGTGCGCCTGATGCTCGACTTGATGGCGCTGGCGTTTTGGACCGATTCCACGCGGATCAGTTCGTTCATGTTTGCGAACGATGTTTCGCCGAAAAATTTCGGGCCGATTATTCCCGGCGTGAACGGCAGCCATCACGAATTCAGCCATCACCAGAATCAGCAGGATAAAATCGAGCCGTATTCGAGGATCAACCGCTGGCATTGCGAGCAATTGGCCTACTTCCTGGACAAACTAAAAGCGATCAAGGAAGGCGACAGGACGCTGCTCGATAATTCGATGATCCTGTTCGGTTCTAGCTTCTCGGACGGCAATCGGCACGATCCGAACAATCTTCCCATTATCCTGGCTGGAAATGCAGGCGGCAAAATCAAGTCAGGCCGGCATATCCCGTGCAAAAAAGATACGCCGCTGTGCAATCTCTACGTTTCGATGCTCGATCGCATCGGCACGCCCGTCGAATCCTTCGGCGACAGCACGGAGCCGCTGGACATCGGCTAAAATTTTTCGCTTCCGCGTTTTGGTGAAGCTCGCGATGCTCGTCGCATGTCCAAACGCTTTCTCGCGCCTCTTTGCTTCGCGCTGATTCTCCTAGGATGCCGGACGCCGTCGCGCCAGCACGTTTCAAGTGGTCCCTGGGATTTAAAAAAGCTCGGCGTTGCGCCGGCGGCGACATGGGGAACTCGCAGCAACCTCGTCCAGGAGGTCTACTACGAGGGCGAACCGTTGAACGGAAAACCGACGCGGGTATTCGCTTACGTGGGACGTCCCGAAGGGCAGGGGCCGTTCCCGGGCGTCGTGTTGGTTCATGGCGGTGGCGGAAAGGCGTTCAGCGCGTGGGCCGAGCATTGGGCCAAACGCGGTTATGTTTCGATCGCGATGGATACCGCCGGCAATGGTCCCACTGGCCGTCTGCCGGACGGCGGACCGGACCAAAGTGACAACGTAAAGTTCCGAAACTTTGCCGCGTCGGAGATTCCCGAAATGTGGAGCTACCACGCTGTTGCCGCGGCGATTCGCGCGCACTCGCTGCTGCTTTCTCTCCCGGAAGTGGATAAGAAACGGACTGCGCTCACCGGGATCAGTTGGGGCGGCTATTTGACCTGCATCATCGCAGGATTGGATCATCGATTCAAAGCGGCTGTGCCGGTTTATGGTTGTGGATTTCTCGGCGACAACAGCATCTGGAAGGACCGTTCGCTCGCGGCGATGACTCCGCAAGCCCGCGCACTTTGGCTGCAAACCTTCGATCCGTCGCAATATCTGGGTGGCGTGAGTTGCCCGATCCTTTTCCTCAACGGCACGCATGATTTTGCCTATCCGCTCGACAGCTACCAAAAAAGTTATCACCTCGTGAAACCACAACTGCGCCATCTCAGCGTTGTTCCCAAGCTGGCTCACGGGCACATTTGGACTTTTGAAGAAGTCGACCAATTCATCGATCGCTCCTTGAAAGGCCAGCCTTTTCCGCGCCTGAGCGCTCCTGGACTTAAATCCAATACGTTGAAATCCGAAGCCACTGTTCCCGTTCGCTTCGCGGAACTCCACTACACGAGCGATGCGGGACCCTGGGACAAACGAACCTGGCACAACGTCCCGGCCGTCATCAGTGGAACGACGATCACCGCTGAAATCCCTGAATCAGCGCGCCCGCAACATGGCGCTTTGAACCTTCTGTTGATCGCAACCACGGAGGATTCGCTGCGCATCAGCGCTGATCTTAAAACGATCCTTATCGAGTGACTTGAAATCCGCGCCCTTCGTCCGCAAGCTTTGCGCGACGATATGAGTTTGTTGCCATCGGCCCGCGCGCCGAAGCTGATTTATCTCTCCGTCCCGCACATGTCGGGGCGCGAACTGCCGTACGTGCAGGAGGCTTTCACCACGAATTGGCTAACCTGCATCGGTAAAAACATTGATGAAGCTGAAGCGCTGGTGCAGAATCGGCTCGGCGGACATGCTGTCGCGCTTTCCAGTGGAACCGCCGCCATTCATCTCGCGTTGAAAATTCTCGGCATTCGAGCCGGCGACGAAGTGATCTGTTCCACGCTAACGTTCGCGGGAAGCTGCAATCCGATACTTTACGAAGGCGCAACGCCGGTCTTGATGGACAGCGATTATGTCTCATGGAACCTCGATCCAAATCTGCTGGCCGATTTTTTGAAGAAGCGCGCTCGCGCCAACAAGCTGCCGAAGGCCCTCATCGTCGTGCATCTGTTCGGACAAAGCGCAGACCTCGATCCGATCATGGAGACGTGCGCAAAGTACGATATTGCGGTGATCGAAGACGCGGCGGAGGCCCTCGGTACGCTTTACAAGGGCCGCCCTGTGGGGACGATTGGCCACGCGGGCGTTCTTTCCTTCAACGGCAATAAAATCATCACCAGCACCGGCGGCGGCATGTTTGTGTCGACGAACAAGGACCATGCGGAAAAAGTCCGCTTTTGGAGCACGCAGGCGCGCGATCCCGGGTTGAATTATCTCCACTCCGAGGTGGGATACAATTACCGCATGAGCAACGTGCTGGCGGGCATTTTGCGCGGGCAACTTGAAGCGCTCGACGAACGCGTGGCCCAGCGCCGCACGATCGCGTTTCGTTATCGCGACGCTTTTAGCGACTTGTCCGGGCTGGAATTGATGCCGCAGGCCGATTTCGGTTTTCACACGAACTGGCTAAGCTGTTTTTTGATCGATCCCGCAAAATTCGGACTCACGCAGATTCAACTCATCGAGTTTCTGAAACTCGCCAACGTCGAAAGCCGGCCAGTTTGGAAGCCGATGCACACGCAGAAACTTTATGAGAACGTTGAGTGCGTCGGCGGCATGGTGGCCGAGGACATCAATGCGCGCGGCATTTGCCTGCCGAGTTCGAGCAGTCTTTCATTGGAAGATCAACAGTTCATCATCGATCGCGTGCGCGAAGCCTACACCCAGGCGAAGGACCGCGCGCGCTTCGGCGAATCATGATCACGGCCCTCTTCACTTCCGCGGGACGACGGGCTGAACTCATCAATTGCTTCCGCGAAGACGCGGCGGAGCTCAAAACCGAATTGCGAGCTCTCGCCGCGGATATGCATCCGGATTTAAGCGCGGCCTGCCGTCTGGCTGACGCGCGTTTTCGAGTGCCGCGTTGCACGGAGGCCGATTACATCCCACGGCTGCTGGAGATTTGCCGAAGCGAACACGTGAAACTTCTCGTGCCGACGATCGACACAGAGTTGGAGGTCCTGGCGAATCACGCCAGCGAGTTCGCCGCCGCCGGCGTGCAAATGAATATTTCTTCGCCCGAAATCGTGCGAATGGCGCGAAATAAAGCGGCGACGACTGAGTTTTTGCAACGTTCGGGGATTCCGACCCCCAAGAGCGGAGAAGTGAAGGACGTTTTGACAGACCCGGCGAAATGGCGTTGGCCTCTGATTTTAAAGCCCGTTGGCGGCAGCAGTTCCATCGGCATTCAATTCGCCCGCAACATGGACGAATTCAAAAACGTCTCGACGCAACGGAATGATTTTCTCGTGCAGGAACGATGGATCGGGCGTGAATTTACGATTAACATTTTTTTCGATCGCCACGGAAAGTTGCGCTGCGCCGTGCCGCATTTAAGAATCGAAACCCGCACCGGCGAAGTCAGCAAAGGCGTGACCTGGCGCGACAAGCTCCTGACGGACCTTGCTGAACGCCTGGCTAAGGCGCTGCCTGGCGCGCGCGGAGCAATGTGTTTCCAGGCCATCGTCAACGACGCTGGCGAGGCAGTTGTTTTCGAAATCAACGCTCGTTTCGGCGGCGGTTACCCGCTGGCTCATCGCGCGGGCGCAAAATTTCCGAAATGGCTGCTTGAGGAAGCTCTGGGCCGTGAAAGCAGCGCGAACGATGAATGGCAGGACCGTTTGATGATGCTGCGCTACGATGCCGCCTTCTTTGCGCCAGCGCCGTCGAATTTATGAGGCGCGTCGTCGTTTTCGATCTCGATGACACGCTCTTTCCCGAGTGGCAATACGTCCTGAGCGGGTTTCGCGCGGTCGATGAGTGGCTGCAGAAAAATCTCGAGCGGACTGGTTTCTACGAAAAGGCGAAAGCGCAATTCGACGTGGGCGCGCGCGGAAATATTTTCGATATCGTCCTCAAGGAATTGGGCGAAGATTCCCAACTCGTCGGGAAGTTGGTCGAGGTCTATCGCCAGCATCGTCCGACCTTGAGCCTTTACGATGACGCGCGCTGGGCGATCGATCATTTCCAAAGGTGCGGTCCCCTCGGGTTGATCAGTGACGGTTACCTGGTCGCGCAGCAAAACAAATTCGATGCGTTAAAAATTCGTGAGCATTTTCAAGCGGTCGTTTTCTCGGACTGCTATGGGCGCGAATGTTGGAAGCCGTCGCCGGTCCCTTATCAAAAAATCATGGAATTGATTCCCGGCGTCGCGGGAGACTACGTTTACGTCGCGGACAATCCGAAAAAAGATTTCATCGCGCCGCGCCAACTCGGCTGGGGGACCATTCAAATCGATCGCCCCGAAGGCGTTTACCATGGCGTTGAAGTCGCGCCGGAATTGCGTGCTGAGGTCGTGATCACTTCTCTGATCGAATTGGAAAACATGTGAAGAGGTTGATGGACATCGTCATCTCGCTGGCCGCGATTATCGTGCTCGGCCCGTTTCTGATTGTGATGATGGCGCTGATCCGCCGCAGGTTGGGAAGCCCTGTTTTTTTTCGGCAACCTCGGACCGGGCTCCGTGGTCGCACCTTTCAAATGCTGAAATTTCGAACGATGACCGACGAACGCGATGCGAATGGTGAATTGCTGCCCGACAAGGATCGCCTCACGCCGTTTGGCCGGTGGCTCCGCTCAACATCAATTGATGAACTTCCCGAACTGTTCGTGATCTTGAAAGGCGACATGAGCCTGGTCGGCCCGCGTCCGCTTTTGCCGAGGTATTTGCCGCGTTACTCACCGGAGCAGGCGCGCCGTCACGAAGTGAAGCCGGGGCTGACTGGCTGGGCGCAGGTCAACGGTCGCAACGCGATCTCATGGGAGCAAAAATTCGCCTATGACGTCTGGTACGTGGAGAATCAATCGCTTTGGCTGGATATTAAAATACTTTTCCTGACGGTTCTGGTTGGGCTCAAGCGCGAAGGAATCTCAGCGGTCAACGACGCAACTATGCCAGAGTTTATGGGGTCCAATGGAAAGGAAGTTGACGAACATCGGCCTGACAAAAATCGATAACCGTAAATCCTTTGCCTATTCTCCGATGTTCTCATCGCTCCAGCGCCTCGCGAACGGCGGGACTGCCGCCGATTAGCGATGGGCGAGCCGAGCCTGCGGCCAAAAGGGACTTCACGGTCGCGCCGTAATCGCCTTTATCGCAATACCATCCATTCTGCGAACCGTGGACCGCCCAGTTCAGCGGCGTTCCCGGAAATTCGACGTCAGAGACATCCACTCGCGCGCCATGTTTCAGAAGGGCCTGGACCATCCGGTCGTTGCCGTGCCATGCCGCCCAATGCAACGGGGTGGCCCAATGCTGCCCGCGCGCGTCGGTCGGGAAGCCCGCTTCGAGCATCAATTCAACCACCCGCGCCTGGTTATTGCGCGCGGCGTCGGCCAGGCCGCGTCGCTCAGTCTCAGAAAGGCGTGAAATAAGGCCGGGATTCGTTTGGAGGGTGTCCTTTACCTCCTGTTCATTTTCCAACCAACACCAATTGATCAGCCGAACCTCCGGGGGGCTCGCTTGCATAAGAAGGGCGACCATGGGTTGATTTCCGAATTTTTTTGCGGCCTGATGCGGCGAAACATGAAACCCAAGCGTCCACTGGTAAATGGTTCCGCCTGCGCGATGGTTCTTCATTGGGAAATTGTGGCTGTCGACCCGCATTCGGACGCAGTCAGGATTTTCGCTGAGATGCTTTTTCGCGGTTTCGGCGTCGCCCAAGGCGGCCGCGAGGAAAATGTCCGTGGCGCATCCCTTTTGGACGAGATAACGGACGACGTCCTGATGTTCGCTGATCAAATGCTGCGCCGGTGTCGATTCGTGGTCGATGTCGAGTGCGTTGATATCCGCTCCGTTTTCCACCAGGAAGGTCGCCACTTCGACATTTTTTGCAAAATGAAGCGGCGTTTTGCCGTCGCCGCCGCGCGCGTGCACGAGGTTGGGATCGCGCGTCACGAGCGCTCGCAGTCGATCCATCAAACCAAGTCTTGCCGCGGCATGACCATCAACGATCGCTCCGCGCGTGATGGCATAATGCGCCAGATCCTCGCTCGCGCTGTCGAGCAGCCCGAAGCCGCCCGCCCACCATTTGCTGCGGGCGTTGATATCGGCTCCAGCCTCCAGCAACGCGTCCAACATCGCGCGCGAGCGGACGTTGATGATGGCGGGCGAGTCGAAGGGGCCAACCGGATCGTTGATGCGCTTTCTGAGCTCGGAATTCTGGCGTAATATCTCGCGAACAGCCGCAGCGTCGTCGCGATGAAAAGCTTCCATGATTTTCTCGATGGGATCCACACGCGAAAGTGAATCAAGAACGTCCGACAAATGCCAGTATTGGAAATGTGAACAAGAATGGGCACAATTCCCAATTTGATGGGGAATTGCTACGAGAGGCGCTTTCTGCCTCGTTGCGGCGTTTATTGCGGGGCGAGATCCAGGTCGTTTGGCCGTTGGCCTTTGCTACAGGCGATGAAGCCAAGCATGAGGGCGCATGGCTCCTGGTTGGCCATGGCGTAAACGATTACCTTTTCGAGAGTTAGGTTTTCGTGAGGCTCGGAGCAAATGCGGACCATCTCCGCCAAATTCCGGAAGGGAATTGTTTCTTCTGCGTAATCGACCGTGTCTGTCCTTATGAAGACGGCCTGGCCGATTGCGTATGCTGCCGAGTCCATATCTACTGCTTAGCACCTATCATTCCACAATTTGGACAGAAAGCGAGTGGATTATCCGTATTGAGAATTTTGCCGCGTCATCGACTCGCGGACCAACTAGACAGCAGCGCCTCAGATTAAAGCGCCATTTTCCTCAAGGGCGCCTCGTAAATTCCGATTTGAAGATAAATCCGGCGACTCTCGTGCGTTTGGGCCAACTAAAATCCATTTGAACAGTGGTTGGCTCCAACCTTGCTAAGGTAGTTAGCCCGATGTACGCCGAACGGTTTTCGGTTGAACCTCGCGCGTATCAACCTGATGTAAACCATGCCGTCATTCCGCGAAAAATGGCTGTGCTGTGACCTGCGAAGGTTCACGGACACCATATTGGATCGTCCCTGGCGGTTCGTGATCCCGCAGCTTCTCGTTTCGGTCGTCTGCCTCGTTTACATCGTTAAATATCTCGGCGTCAGCACTTCGCGCTCGGACCTTGTCTCCGAAAATATCAAGTACCAACGCGATTACCTGCAATTTAAGCGCGAGTTTCAGCTTCCGGACTCGATGATCGCGATGGCGGAGAGCGAAAGCCCGGAAAAGAATAGGCTCTTCATCGAACGCCTCGCGTCGCGCGTCCAGAACGAACCCGAGTTGTTCGCGAACACGTTTTACAAGGGCGATCTCAACCAGATGGGGCGCAAGGGGCTCCTGTTCCTGTCGGAGGATACCCTGGGAGAAGTTTCGAAGGTTTGCCGCGAAGATTGGTCGTTCATCGAAACATTTTCCAAAGCGGACAATCTCAATGCCGCGTTGCGTTCGTTGAACAAACAGTTTCGCGAGGGAACTCCTTCGGCAGCGAGCGGTCAGGAACTGGCCGACGCATTGCCGGCGTTGCAGGTTTTCCGACGGACACTGGATCAAGCCAGTCGCAGTCTGACGGAGCCGCTGACCAATGCCTATCCGACCGTTCCGACGCTTTTCGCTGATCAAAGCCGCTTTTATCTGACTTTCGCGGAAGGCCACGTTTATGCGCTCGTCACTCACGCGGCGCGGTCGGCGATCGAAGACAAAGCGGTCACGCGGCTATGGCAAATCGTCGACGAAACGCGCAAGGAAATTTCCGGAGTGAACGCGGGCATCACCGGCGAGCCCGTATTGAATCACGATGAAATGCATGAAGCCAGCCGCGATATTAATGTGGCGACCGCTATTTCGTTTGTGCTGGTGGCAGTCATTTTTATCGTCGGCTTTCATGAAATCGTCCGGCCGCTGCTGGCGACGCTTTGCCTCCTGGTGGGAATTCTTTACGCCCTCGGTTTCACGACGTTGACGATTGGCCGCTTGAATATTTTGAGTGTGACGCTGGTGCCGATCCTGGTCGGGGTCGCCATCGATTTCGGCGTGCATTTTATCAGCCGTTACGAAGAGGAACTTTGCCTCGGGCGCACACGCCGCGAAGCGTTGCGGCGGGCGTTTGTTTTTACAGGGATCGGAATCGTCACCAGCGGCTTCACCATCGCGGGCGCGTTCTTCGCGATGATGCTGACCGACTTTAAGGGCATCCAGGAAATGGGATTTGTTGCGGGCGCCGGCTTGTTGCTCTGCCTGCTGCCAATGCTGACGCTTTTGCCGTTCCTGCTCGCGAGACGCGATCGCGTGCGCCGCGCGACCCCGCCGCGCCGCCGTTGCCCGCCGGCCTGGATCGAGCGCGTCTGGTTGCATCGGCCCAAGGCAGTTCTTGGCTGCGCGGCGTTGCTGACGTTCTGTTCGCTCTGCCAGGCGCCAAGCCTGCGGTTCGATTACAATTTGCTCAATTTGCAGAGCAGTAATCTTCCCGCGGTCCAAACGGGCGAGAAACTCATGCGGGCAAGCTCGCAGTCGTTGCTGCACGGAGTTGTTCTCGCGGACTCGCTGGAGGAAGCCGCCGAGCTGCAACGCAAGCTGCTGAAATTGGCGCCCGTCGCCAGCGTGACGTCGATGGTCAATTTTCTCCGCGAAGATCAATCGTTGAAACTGGATCGCATCCGGGAGATCAAAGAGCGGCTTGAAACTTTGCGCCTGCCGGCTCCAGACGAAAAGCCGGTTGATCTGGCGCAACTTCGCGAAACGCTCGTGTTCCTGCAAGGTTACCTCGCGTGGGCTCCTTACTTCATAGACTCCAGCGCGAGTGAAACTCTTGCGGAATTGGAAGCGGTGCGCGCGGCGGTCCTTCGCTTCAGGAATTTGATAGCAACCGATTCACCGGACACGGTGGCCAAGTTGACCGGCTATCAACGCGCCATTTTCCGCAACGTTCACGAGACGATTCTCGGCATTCGCAATAGCGATGCGCGTGGCGGGCTGGGGGTCGACGATCTGCCCGGATTTTTACGCGAACGATTTGTCAGCCGCTCCGGGAAATTTTTGTTGCAAGTCAATCCGCGGGCCGATGTCTGGCAACGATCCAATCAGGAGGAGTTCATCAGCGCGGTTCGCACGGTGGCCCCGAACGTCACGGGCACCGTCGTTCAAATTCACGAATACACCGCCTTATTGAAGGAGAATTTCGTGGACGCGACAATTTACGCGTCCGGCATTATCGCGATCATTCTGTTGCTCCAATTTCGGCGCGCTCTTTCGATGGTCCTTGCGTTCCTTCCCGTCGTGCTTGGACTTTGCTGGACGATCGGCCTGATGGGCTTTTTGGATATGCCTTTCAACCCGGTGAATATCATGGCCCTCACCTTGTTGACGGGCATCGGCGTGAGCAACGGGATTCACATCCTAGTGCGGTTCGCCGAAGATGCGCGTCCCTCGATTCTTTCCAAGAGCACCGGCAAAGCGATCCTCGTTTCCGCGCTCACAACGATGGCGGGCTTCGGAAGCCTGGGCGTGGCCAAACACCAAGGCATCGCCAGCCTCGGCGCCGTCATGGCGATTGGAACGGGGATGTGCCTGCTCGCTTCAGTGACCGTGCTGCCGGCGCTGCTGATTATTTTGAATCAGAAGAAAACCGTCGCCGATAAGACGCCCGAGCTACCAGTGGACTTGCCGATTATCGGAGACTTCGCGCATCCCCGCGCGATCCAAAAGATGCCGACGGCGCTTGCGGAACAGTATTGAACTTCGAAGAAGTTCTCAGCCACAGCCCACCGTTGGGCGTGAGCCCTACGGTGGGTTTCCGATCGACGCGACTCAACCTCGCAAGAGGTTGTGGCGGGCCCGTTCATTCCCAAAGGTAGGCTTCATTCCAATCCACCCGATGCTTCGTTAGCAGCTTTCTTAGTTCCTCCTGAAATGAAAGCTTTCGATGATGTTCAGGTTGGTCGTTGATGTAGTTCTCGACGGCTTCGAGATTGGACACGCTGACGGAAAATGTTGCGTAACCGCCTTGCCACTCAAACGAATGGAGGTCTTCGTTTTGTTGTTTAAGCCAGATCGATGAGGTCCTCTTTAGTTCCTTTACCCAATCCGCTTGGGAAATGGTGCGCCCGAAACGACAAAGGAGATGGACATGATCTTCCACGCCTCCGACGCGCACTGGCTCACAGCCGAGTTGCTTGGAGATTCCGCCAAGATAAGCGTGTACGCGGCTCCGTAAGTCAACGTCACGAAAAAATGGCCGACGATCTTTCGTTGAGAAGACAAGGTGAAGATATGCGGCTGAGAGAGCCTGTGGCATTGCGGGACGGTGCCACAACCTCATTCGAGGTTGCAAATCTGTTTAACTCGCACCCACCGTAGGGCTCACGCCCAACGGTGGGCTGTGGCCTGGAACTTCTTCGAAGTTCTATTACTCGCCGTTGTCGCCGATCGCTTCAACCGGGCAGCCTTCCTTGGCCTCTTTGCTGAGAGCTTCCTCCTCGGGAGTGGTCGGTTGCTTATAGACGTAGGAATAGCCGCCGTCCTCATTGCGCGTAAAATTCGCGGGGGCCGTTTCGCGGCACAAATCACAATCAATGCATTGATTGTCCACGTAGAATTTTCCGGCGGTATTTTCCGGATAACGGTTCGCAACGTCAGCCATAAATCAAAAAGTTGCCTCTATCTTTGTAACCAGCGCCCAAAGTTGCAAGCGCCATTTGGAAGGAACTCACTTGTCACTGGCATTGCCCGCACGGGCAAAGCTGATGGAGTCGCGATAGCGTTTGTTATCGGCGCGAATTCGTTGGGTCAAGGTCTTGCCCATCGCCAAAAGAAATGGCGTCGCCAAGTCGGGCGCTTCATTGGAAAGTTTTTGGAAAGCCGATGCCGAAATCTTCAGCAAGGTGCTTTCCTGGTTGGCAAGGACGTCCGCAGAGCGGGGACCGTGATCGAACAACGCGATCTCGCCGAAGAACTCGCCCGGTCCGAGGACCGTCAGGATCGATTCTTTGCCCGCGATCATCAGACGGACGCGAACTTCGCCTTCCAACACCAAATACATCGCGTCGCCAGGGTCGCCTTGCTTGACGATATCCATGAACTGGCGCGCTTTGGCCACTTCCATGTATTTGATGAAGCGCTCGAGCTGCGAATCGTCCATCCCCGCGAAAATCTTCACGCGCCGGAGAGCGCCCGGTTTCATGCCGATGGCGCGCATGAATTGTGTCTCGCTGCCGGGGCTGGTTCCGCTGCCGGAGCCCGCGCGGAAGAACATTTGCAGCTCAGGGACGTGGCAGGCTTTTTGCCAGGTATCGTTGATTTCGCTATAAATCCACGTTTCGCGCGTGACCCGTTCTTCCTTTACCCACGAAACAAGCAGCGGCAATTCAACGGGGCCGTAGACGATGTTGTCGATCGCCCAAATCTTGAAGCCTGTTTTATCGTCGGTGACCATGCCGATGCCTTTATAAGGGTCCGAGTCAGGGAAAGGAAGTAAAAAGGGATCAGATGCTTCCGCGGTAGAAATGTCACTTAACTGTTGCCCCAACGCGCCGATAGCTCCGTTAGAGTCATCAGCAAAACCGGTCGTCGCGGACTGATTCTCGCCGGTGTGATCGCACAGAAAATCACTCCTGAGAATGCGAGAAAACCGACGGCCACAAACCAGCAAAAAACCGCGAGAATTGGGGCGAAAATAGCCTTGGCCTCCTTTCTGCTCGGAGCGAGAATACCATGAAAGCCGCGATCTTCCTTGAACGTGACGGAATTCTGAACCTGTGCCGTGTCGAGCGCGGCCAGCAGTTCACCCCTCGCACCCTCGACGAATTTCAGGTCAATCCAGACGCGCTGGAGTCGTTGCAGCGGCTGAAATCGGCCGGATTTTTACTCCTCGCGATCACCAATCAGCCGGGCATCTCGCGCGGGTACCTTTCGCGTCGTGAACTCGACCTGATGCATCTTGTGCTGCGCAAAAAACTACCGCTGGATGATCTTTTTATGTGCACGCACGACGAAATGGACCATTGCAATTGCCGCAAGCCGCACCCGGGACTCATTCGCGAGGCTGCCTTCAAACACAAGCTCGATTTGGACCGCTGTTTTGTTGTGAGCGACAAATGGCAGGACGCGCAATGCGCGCACAATGCCGGCTGCACGTCGCTGCTTCTGGATTCGCCGTGGATCGGCAAAGGCCATCACGATTTCGTCCTCCCGAACCTCGAAGCGATCGTGGCGAAAGTGTTGCAATTGCACGCCACCCCTTTAGTGCTCGGCAAGGAGTGGGCGCGTTAAAACTTTACCCCGATTGCCGAGCGGAGTTGCAGGTCGTTGTTTTCGACATTGGGTGGCGCCTGGGTGTCGTAAACATCGATGACGATCAGGTTCAAGGATAGATTCTTCAACAGCGGGTAGCGCAAAGTGCTTTCAAATCGCAGCCGGTATTGGTCCAGCGAAGTCACGTCCGGGAAATACTCCAACCGCCCATCGGCCATCAATTTGTCGTAAATGCGCCAGGTAAAAATCCCGGCCAGGCGTCCGGAGTAAGTAGTGACCTCGCGGCCGCCCTGGAAAAACTGATCCTGGTAGCCCAAGCCGAATTCCGTCTTAAAAACAAAGTCTGGTTGTTTGTACCATTGATAGCCCACGCCGGGGTTGATTTCGAATTGGCGGTCGATTTTCCGAATTTCATCATAGCTCGCGCCTGCAAGTCCGAATGCATAAACGCGCGGCGTCAGGTCGAACTCCGTTTTCGCGCTGCCATTCATGCGATTCGCCGAAAGGACTCCCTCGGTTTCGCCATATGCGAACGTATAGTCGAGAATCTCGCGGAAACGATTTTTTGAGTAGGTGGATTTAGCAACGACAAGGGCCTCCTGCTGATCGCGCGTGCTGTAGCGGAGGTTCAAGCCAAACTGCAATTCGGTGTTCCAATGTTTCGGCTCTGCCGGTTTCGTTGCAACCGGGGCAGGGGAGGCCGTGACCGCTTTCACCGGCGGCAAATTCGTCGCCGCCGGTGTGGTTGCTGCGACCGTGTTCGTGGAAGGCGCGGTGGTCGTGGCGATGACCTCTTCGCGCTTGAGGATTTCTCCAACCGGAATGCTTATCTTGCCGAGCGCATGCGTTTGCAACGTCACTTCCGTCGCCGTTTCAGCGGAAATGGTCCCGGTCACTCGGTCGCCATTGCGCAGATGAATTACGACTTCCGCTGCCTGGCTGGCGAAAGCGACCGTTATCGCGCAAACCAGCAGGAGGAACAGTTTAACCGCCCTAACGCTTCTTCTTGTCTTTACCATTCGCAGTATTGGACGCCTTCTGCGCATTCTTATTCTTGGTCGCGGCAGGAGAATTCGTCGGCGCGACGATCGGCTGAGGTGTCTCCGGCTCGTCTTTGGACAAAAGCGCTGTATCGACAGGAGGAACATCATCCAGCGTCAAACGCCGCTGGCCGCCGCGAATCACAATGCGGCCTTCATCATTGACGGCCATGGTCGGTCGGCTGTCAGAATATTCGTGCGTCTCGCGCGCCAGCAGAAAGCCTTCGGGATTGATCACCGAATAACTGAATGAGCGTGCGCCTGTTTCAAACATCACATGCAGGTTGCTCCATTTGTCGAGTTGCGGTTCCGGTTTGGAAAATGAGACGAGCTTGCCCAGCGGAACGACTTTGATGTTCAGGTCATGCGCATCGACGACGCGGACATAAAGTTTGGCTTCCTGCGCGGAGAGCGCTTGCATGAGCACATAGCTGCGCGTTTCCGGTTGCCCGTTGGCTTCTCCAGCCGCCGGTGGCACACCGAAAGGAATGGTTCGCAGCACCTTTCCGCTGGCCACGAAAAATGGTTTTGCACGGCTGATGAACGGAGTTGGGATCGTCGGCGCTTTGACGGTGGCGGTCAGGCGATAGCGTCCTACTTGCGACAAATCGAAACAAGGCGCGAGGTTCACGCGGACCGTGGCGGTGTGTGACGATTCCAAACTGAAAGTTTGTTTCACTTCCGGCTCGCGCAGCTTCTTCACATAAGGCCCTTCCATCGTTTCAATATTGAAGGTGATCCACTCCGGATCGTCCCCCAGGCGCAACGTTTGGCCGGTGGAATTATTGATGCGCACCTTGGCGATCAGTGGTTCATTCGGCAGGAACTGATCGCTCTCCAGCAGGATATCAACATCCACGACCTGCGCTGAAACCCGCGCAAGAGCCAGCAGCATCGCAACGCTTAGAACGACAAAGTTTTTCATGATGACGCACTTTAGAGGAGCCCGGGCTGCAATCAAGGGATATTCACGATGCCAGGGCGCTCCTTGCGCGCTCGATCCGGCATCGGGTAAGCCGGTTAAACCATCGCATTTGTGACGCCGCGGCGCCGAGGCGTATTCATGGATTCATAAACGCGAAATGAGCAGTTCGCGCTGGAAGGTGAGCTCTTTCGGGATTGTCTGATACAAATTGACGAAAAGCTCGTCCTGCAGAATCACTTCGCGTTTCCATTCATTGGAATCGATGCGTTGGACGTTTTCGAAATCTTTAACCGTGAAGTTATCAAGGCCTTGCAGGTCGAAATCGCTTGCGAAAGGCATCCAGCCGAGGATCGTTTCGCGCGCGCGGACCCGGCCGCGGCAGCGATCGATAATCCACTTTAACACGCGCATGTTTTCGCCGAAGCCTGGCCAAAGAATATTGCCGTGATCGTCTTTGCGAAACCAGTTGACGTGAAAAATGCGCGGCAATAGATCGAGTCTGCGACGCATCGTGAGCCAGTGTTGGAAATATCGGCCCATGTCGTAGCCGCAAAATGGAAGCATCGCCATGGGATCGCGACGGAGTTGCCCGGTGCCGCCGGTCGCTGCGGCAGTTGTTTCAGACCCCATCATGGCTCCGAGGTAAACGCCATGGCCCCAGTAAAAGGATTGAAAGACCAGTGGAAACGTGGTGGCGCGCCGGCCGCCGAAAATGATGGCGTGAATCGGGACGCCTTCGGGATTTTCGGCTTCAGGATCGAGTCGCGGATTGTTGCTCATCGGCGCGGCGAAGCGGCTGTTTGGATGCGCGGCTTTTTCGCCGAGTTTTGGCGTCCAACGATCGCCTTTCCAATCCCAGCAGGCTTCAGGGGCCGGACCATCGGCGCCTTCCCACCAAACGTCGAGGTCGTCGGTCAAAGCGACATTTGTAAAGATCGTGTCTCGTGCAATCGTGGCGACGGCGGTGGGATTTGATTTGCTGTTGGTGCCCGGAGCGACGCCGAAGTAACCGAACTCCGGATTGATCGCGTGCAGCCGGCCCGTCGGCCCCGGTTTCATCCAGGCAATGTCGTCGCCGACCGTCCAAATCTTCCAGCCCTCGTATTGCTTGGGCGGGATGAGCATTGCAAAATTTGTTTTCCCACACGCGCTTGGAAAGGCGGCCGCGACGTAAGTTTTTTCGCCGCTGGGAGATTCCACGCCCAGAATCAGCATGTGCTCGGCCATCCAGCCTTCCTGTCGCGCGAGGTGGGAACCGATCCGTAAGGCGAGGCATTTTTTCCCGAGCAGAACGTTGCCGCCGTAATTGGAAGCGGTCGAAATTATGGCGTTGTCTTCCGGGAAATGCGCGATGAAACGTTTTTGCGGGTCAGTGTCGAGCATCCCATGCAAGCCGCGGTTGAAATCATCGCTTTCGCCCAATTGATCGAGAGCGATCCGGCCCATGCGCGTCATCACACGCATGGAGAGCACGACGTAAATGGAATCGGTCACCTCGATGCCGACTTTCGCCAGTGGCGACCCGGGCGGGCCCATTAAATAAGGCACGACATACATCGTCCGTCCGCGCATGCCGCCGCGCAGAAGCCCGCGCAGCTTCGAATACATCTCCTGAGGATCAGCCCAATTGTTGGTTGGGCCGGCGTCTTCTTGCGCGCGAGTGCAGATGTATGTGCACTGTTCCACGCGCGCGACGTCATTGGGATTTGAGCGATGATAATAACAGCCAGGACGTTTCTGCTGATTGAGCTTAACGAGAACTTTTTCTTCGACCGCGCGCGCGAGCAAAAATTCCTTTTCCTGCTCGGATCCATCGCACCAGAAAACGTGCTCCGGCGCGCAAAGATTCATCGACTCTTCAACAAAGGCGATGACACGTTTATTAGCGCAGTTGCGACGTCCAAACTCACTCATAATGAAGCTCCCAACCATCGAAACACCCCAGTCTGGACGAGGTCCAACTGGTTCGGAGCTAAAATGCCGAGGCGGCGGATAGCTCGAATGGTGGGGTAGGTTGCGATGCTTTGCGCAATAAATGCGCCCTCTTTTAAGAACGGGACCTGGACAGAAATCTCGAACGGTGATCCTCGAAGGGATGTGCTGTGAAAAACAACCGTCACCACCGCGCGATCCAGCGCTCCGTAAGCCACGCTCAGAATCAGAACTGGCCGGACTTTTTCAATCAGTCCGCAGTCGAATAGGCAGACTTCACCGCGTCTGGGCGTCATTCTCCTCCTGTTCAAGGATTAGAGCGATTTCATCTCCGGCAGCCGCCACCAAGTCGTCGTCCAGAGGACCCGAGTCGAGCGGAGGCAGGCGCAATAGCAACGCACGGGCAAACTCCTCTTTTTCAACCGAAGGCAGCGCCTCGTATTCTGAAAGTAATTTAGCGGCAGCCGCGCTCATGACTGAAATTTATCCCTACCTCCGAAATTTGTCAGCGGCATTTTGTTTCGACCTACCACAGCTCCACTGGCCCTGCGGGCACCGGGATTGCTGTCCGCCGCGCGACTGCAGGTTCCTCTTCCATGAATGACGATGTCAATGGCGCGGGTTTGAATTTGCTTTGTAAATCGCCATCTTCATCAAGGAATTGCGCGCGCCACGCTCTGTAACGGGCGAGCAATTCGTCAAAGTCAGATTTACTGGAAATGGTGACGACGCCTTTATTAAAGACATTCGCGGGGCCAAACTGTTTGGAATACCACGGGCCAACTTTGCGGAACATCCGGCAGCCATGAGCGTCGCCGAAGATTTCGATCATTAAATCCAGGTGCCGGCGCATAACGCGAATACGTTCGTCGAAGCTCGGGTCCGGCAGGAGTTCACCCGTCGCGAGATAATGTCGGGTGTGAAGGAAAATCCATGGATTGTAAAAAGCGCCGCGTCCAATGCTGACGCCCGCGCAGCCCGTCTCCTCGAACATTTTTCGCGCGGCTTGAGGCGTGGTCACATCGCCATTTCCCACCACAGGAATATTCCTCGCGGCCTGCACGACTTTGCGGATGCCCTGCAAATTGACTGTTCCGCCGAATCCTTGTTCGCGTGTGCGACCATGAATGAAAACGGCGGCAACACCAACGTCCTCGAGCGCGCGAACAAGGTCGGGCGCGGTCAGGTTTTCGTCGTCCCAACCGAGACGCATCTTGGCGGTGACCGGAATTTTCACCGCATCAACCATGCCCTTGACCAGCGCCGCGGTCTTGCAAAGTTCGGTCATCATGGCTGATCCGCCGCCCACCCGCACAATTTTCCGCACCGGACAACCCATGTTGATGTCGACCGATGAAATTCCCAAGTCTTCAAGCATCACCGCCGCGTCCCTCATTTCCTCAGGCACGCTGCCAAAAAGTTGCACGGCCAAGGGACGATCAGCTGGCCGTGTTTCGATCAGTTTGAAAGCTTTTGGATTACGCTCCAGCAGCGAACGCGCGTTGACGAGATCGGTCGTGGCCAAATCAAGTCCGCCAATTTCACGAAGGGTCAACCGCATCGGCAGGTTGGTGTAACCCGCCAGCGGCGATAAAAATAAATTGGATTTTAACTCCAGCGACCCGATCCGCATCTCCCGGAATCTAGCTTGTGGCGCTATTTGAGCAAGGCGGCGACGCCATGTGGCAGGCTGTAAAGATTGGCAACCTCCTCCTTGCGCAGCGCCCGATTAAAGATGGAAAGCTCGTCAAAACCGCCGATGTAGGAGAGCCCAAGCATCACTTTCGCGTCGGCAATGTTCCATGTGAAAGTCTGTTCACGCGTTGAAGCGCCCATCTCCTTGCCGTTGAGGTAAAGGTAAGTTTCGCCGTCGGCCTTGCCGCTGTTGTAGTTCGAAAACGTGAAGACGACGTGGGTCCATTGGCCGCGTTTGAAGGGTGGGCGTTCCACTTTGATCAACGGCTTTTCCGCGTACGGAATCTGTTCCCAGGGGCGATTCTGCGGATTCCAAACCTTGAAATCGGCGTAAGAACCGAGGCGGAATTCACGGGGCTTTTCGTCCTTGGTGAATTCCACAAAAAACGCCGCGTCGTTCCATTGTTTCGACGTGACCTGGAGCGGATCGGTATAGCCAGGCTCCAAATCTTCATCCGGCGTCAAGTTGAGCCAAAACGAAACGGTCCCTGAGAATTTGCCGGCGCTGTATGGGAAATTTTTATCGACGTGAAAGAAAACCATTTCGGGACTTTTTTGCTGGAAACGCAAATGGCCTCCAAACTTCCCACCGTCGCCGACTCGCGTAACATATTGGCTGGCGGGTAGGCCGGCAGTTTGCGTCGGCGCCTTCATCGATGGAGCGTTGTAAAGTTTGGGATCGCCCTTGGTAAAGTCCGCATCGCCCGTTTTGTCGAAGGATGCGTAAAATATCAGCGCCGATTTAAAATCAGGTTCGGCCGCTGAAAGTGAGAAAGCCGTTACGGCGAGCAATATTGATTTCATTGGACGAGTGTATTCGATTGAATTGAGAAGGGGTGTCGCAACTTCAGTCGATGGACAAAACGACGCGATCCCTTTGCGCGTTTGGGGCTTGGGAGCATTGAGGAGTCGCGAAAAAGGGTTTATGGGTGCGGTGGCGGGTCAAAGACCTTTTCGGTCAGATACGGCCCGAAGTTATCAGGCAGAATCTTTGCAACAAGTTGAGAAACCCAAACTGCACCCTGGGGCGATAAATGGACCGTGTCGTTAGGAAAGCCAGTAAATATCATAAAGCGAGAGCCATCCGCGCCGAGTTTTGTATACAGTTCTGTAGTTAACTTGTGCAGATCAATAAGAGGCGCATCCTTTTCGGCTGCCACGCGCCTGGTGATGGGATTGTATGCATGGTCCGTGGGGATGAACTTGCCTTCGCTGTCAAAAAGCTTGTCAGCGTGAAGTGTCACCAAAAAAGGAACGCCGTTGAAGCCGCGAACGAAATCGACAATCGCTTTCAGGTTTGCTTCATACTGCTCTGGACTTATTGTGTTTAAATCGGTTCCTCCATAGGTGAAGAAGACAAAATCAGGCTTGATTGACAGCATGAAGGACCGCTCGAAACTGCCGGTACTGAGAGCCGATTCCGAAGTCAATCCTGGCGTGGCGTAATTTACGAACGTGACGTTTGGTTTGAAATATCCATACATGCCGCCGGCCCATCCGCTGATGTCGCTTGTCAATGAATCTCCGAACGACAGGATGCGAACGGCGGGAGCTTCGGGAAGCGATGGAATTAGGCGGTAAAAGCGGGATGAAAAGTGGGAGTATTCCAGGAGCGAGGCGAAGGGGGCAGTGAGGTCATTGGTGACATCGATCCAAAGGTGGAAGTTCTGGCTGGCCTGAAGCGTTTGTGGACTGTCGGCTGAAGCCCCGGCTTCAATTGCATATCCGGTTCCAATCTTCTTAATCGAAAGGGACTGAGCAATGGAGTTGTCGGCGATGAGAATCGAACAGACCATGAGCGCGACCGCCGATTTGCAGAGAAAGACGCTCATTGATTTGAAGTAGCCTAGCATGGTTCTGCCTCTTTAATCGATTTAAGGGTAATATCCTGGTATGGTGTCGGGGCCATACAATGCCTTAATGCCCGCTTGATCGAGACGCGGCTTGGTCATTCCCTCGGCGTGGCCGTCGAAGTACCAAACGTCAGCGGTTCGATTGTGGCGCGCGTGCACCTCAAACTCGGCATTTGTCCGAAAGGTGTAGAATTGCATCGCGCCCCATCCCATCCGGCCCCGACTCGTCGTATCCGCCAGATGGGTATAATTAACTGGGTTTTGAATCGCGGAGACAGCGATGACCTGTTTGAACTCCCCGGCGGTGACCATGTCCGGCGGGTCCGACCAAACGCCGTAGGTGCGGAACCAATTCGTATGGTCCTTGGGCGGATAGGCCGGACAACGAAAGATCGCTGCCGACCCGAGATTTTGGTTCGAATAAATGAGCGCGCCCCACGTAAATTTTGTGTCCAACGGGGAGGCGTATTGGACGCGGTCGCGATGATCCTCAGCGTAAGCGAGAATCGCGAGGCCTACCTGCTTCAAATTGTTGATGCACTCGGTCTGTTTGGCCTTTGTTTTGGCTTTACTGAGGGCCGGCAAGATCATCCCCGCCAAAATGGCGATGATGGCAATGACCACTAAAAGCTCAATCAGAGTAAAGCCGAGAGAGCCCTTTTTTAGCCGGGGAGCGCGCACAAGAGTTCCGTACCGCATCGCCTTCGGCGCGTCAAGAGTTGTTTAGGCTCTGTCTGGTCGAAGGGTCATTCCGGACGCTTTGTCGCCACCGCTGGCAACGGCGCCCTCCGCCAGCCTTTGACCCCGAGTCCAATGTCGCGCTCCACAAATTCCCAGATAACCACTTTTTTCTTATCTAAAAACATTGGCCGAGCGTTTAGTTCCTCTCGCACCAAAGTCGACCCGCCACCGTCGTTCACGATCGACATCATCGGCTGCTTCAACTCCTTGGCCAGATGCGCGATAAACCCAGCGGAATTGGGAATATCTTGTTGGTAAATTCGCATGAAACTATCTCCCAGGATCAGAATTTCAGCCGTCGCTTCGTCAGCGTATGGTTTTCCATCGTCACCGCGCACAACTTGAACCGACGAAACATTTTCCGGAGCCACGCGACGCTCGATAGCCGGAGTTTGCAGCATGCGTAAAATATCCCCCTGCCGCTGGACGGGCGTCGCCTTCTCGCGGTACTCGGTTGCGCCGGATTGGATCCATCCCAATTCGATCAAACGCCTGGACGCAGTCTTAGCCGCAAGCGCAACCCCTGCGGGCGACCAGTGAGTGTCTTGCGCTAAATACAACGGTGTTTCCGATCTCTGGCGCGCTTCAGTGAATTCCTTAAACAAGTCGACTACTTCGACGCCGCTGACACGGAGCTTATCCAACACCTCGCGAGTCCGGGGCGCCAATATTCCGTGCGGAACTTTCGCCCGCGACGTTAATCGATCCGGATAAATGCTGTCCTTGTTCGGAACCGGCATGACGAGCAGATGAACGCCGCGCGCGGCGAGTTGATTCCGAAAATCGACGATGGCCGCGACAGGATCGTTGGTGCCATGGATGTGTTGACCTGGCTCCGGCCGCGCCAGCAGGTATTTCAGGCCTGGTTTGAAAAAATACCAGCCATCCGAGGCCAGGACCGCTTTCTCTCCGCCTTCCTTGAGCCAGGCGAAATGAGCGAATTGCAGCCACGGCCTGCTCACGTTGGCGGCCCAATTCGCCGCGTCTAATCTGCGTTCAAACGTCCGCAAACTTTCAGCCGTCGGCCACTCGCCGTAAAGTTCCAGCGCGGTGAGCCCGTCGTCGCCACTCAATTCCATGACGCTTTGGACCAGTGGGATTGCCGTCAAAATTCCCGCAAAAAGGAAAATTAAAACCCAGTTTGGATCGCGCAAACGTTTCATTTAAAACTGGAAGTAAAGGAACGGGTTGAACGCCTGCGTGTACATCGCCATCAGCGCAAAAAGAAAAAGCGGGACAACGACGGCTATTCGCCACCAGGTCACAGGAAGCAAGGCCCAATCGTGCGCCTGCCGCGGTTGGAAAACGAGGATCGCGCAGAGCGCCAAAACGATGAGGTGATATGGATTGTAAATCAGAGCGCCAAGCAACGGCGCAACATCGCTGGCTGGCGCCAGGCCAAACATCGCGCGGAAATACTCTGTGGCGGCAGTCAGGTTGTCCGCGCGAAACAAAACCCACGAGAAGAGCATGATCAGAAACGTGGCGGCGATGCGACCGGCTTTCGGCAGCGCATGATAAAAACTTCTCTTCCCGTTCCAACGCTCCAAAACAAGCAGCGCCCCATGAAAAGCTCCCCAAACCACAAACGTCCATTTGGCGCCATGCCAGAGCCCGCCCAGCAACATCACGACCGCGAGATTGAAGTAGGTCCGGCCTTCGCCTTTGCGGTTTCCGCCAAGCGAGTAATACAAATAGTCGCGCAGCACACTCGAGAGCGAGATATGCCAGCGGCGCCATAGTTCTGTAATGCTTTCCGAGCGATAAGGCGCGTCGAAGTTTCTCGGAAACTCAAAACCAAGCATTCGCGCGAGTCCCACCGCCATGTCGGAGTAGCCGCAAAAATCGAAATAGATTTGGAACGCATAAGCTACCGCGCCGACCCACGCATCCAATGCTCCAGGATTCGCCGCGCCGAAAACAGCGTCAGCGACTTGCCCGCATGGATTCGCCAAAAGAATTTTCTTCGCGAAACCAACGACGAAAATCGAAATGCCCGAAGCAAACCGCGCCGCAGTGTGTTCTCTCTCGCGCAACTGTTCCGCCAGCGTTTTGTAGCGGATGATTGGCCCCGCCACCAACGTTGGAAATAGCGCCACAAACGCCGAGAACCCTGAGAGCGATTTAGCCGTCCGGGCGTGCCCGCGATACAGATCGATGATGTAAGTCAGCGAATGAAACGTGTAGAACGAGATACCGATCGGCAAAACGACCTGCATCACCGCAAATTGCCGCGCGCCCATGACCGAGAGCATCTGGTTTAACGTCTCCGCCGCGAACATGTAATATTTGAAGAATCCAAGAAGAGTCAGATTCGTCACCACGCAGGCGATGACCGCGCTCTTGCGTTGCACCTGGGTTGCCCCCGGCCGGGTGATAACTTGCCCCCAGATAAAATCCATCACCGTCGTGAATAGCATCAACAGGACAAACCACGGCTCCCACCAGCCGTAAAAGATGTAACTGCCAAAAGTAATGCAAGGATTTCGCCAGCGGAGAGGCAGCGCGTAATAAATCAGCAAAAAAAGCGGCAGGAAATAAAAGACGAAAATATGCGTCGTGAAAACCATTGGTAACCGGCGCGAAACTCTTCACAAAAGGAGATCGATTTCAACCAAATTCCATTGATTTAACGGTCGCAACGGGACTCTCGGTTCGTTGGTTTCAGTCTGCTCGAGACATTCGAGCTGACATTGATCTGGTCCGCCTCCTTCCTTGCATATTCAGCGCGTCGCCGTATCTTCGCGACGCTTCGGTGGGGCGGAGAATCGCTCTCAGTTTCGGCTGGGGGAGGAAAGTCCGAACACCATAGGGCAGGACGCCGCGTAATCCCGGTTCGGCCGGGAGCACATGCGGGAAACGCGTTTCAAAGCGCGTCGACGGAAAGCGCCACAGAAAATAAACCGCCTGCGCGCAAGCACAGGTCAGGGTGAAAAGGTGGAGTAAGAGCCCACCGCTCCAAGAGCAATCGCGGAGGCACGGCAAGCCCCGTCCGGTGCAAGGCCAAATAGGAAACTCCAGGAGTTGCCCGCTCCGCGATCCCGCCCAGCGGGATCAGGAGTTTCGGGTAGGCTGCAACAGATAAATGGTTCTCTCTCCTCCGCAAGGAGGACAGACAAAATTCGGCTTACAGCCCCACCGAAGCGCTCTCCAATTGGCTCACTGGTCATGATTTCTAATTTGCACAGCGCTTGCATGGGCGCTAGCATCCCTGCGTTGAGGATCGTTATCGATACAAGCGTTTTTGTGTCAGCCTTGCTGTCCCATGAAGGCGCCAGTCGCGAGATCATCCGCCGCTGCCTATTGGGAGAACATGATCCGCTGATGAGCGATAAGTTGTTTTGTGAATTTGAGGACGCCCTGCATCGACCTGAATTAACCAGTCGCTGTCCGCTCTCTAAATCGGAACGTGAGGAATTGCTGGATGCGTTCGTCGCCAGAACCGAATTAATTCCCATCTTTTTCCTCTGGCGGCCCAACCTGCCAGACGAAGGAGATAATCATCTGATCGAACTGGCTGTGGCAGGCGCGGCGGAGGTGATTGTGACACACAATGTAAGAGATTTTCGCGCGGGCGAATTAAAATTTGGTTTTGAGATACAAACACCTCGCGAGTTTTTGAGAAGGAGCGATTGATATGGCAACAATGACGATTCGAGTTCCCGATGCGAAGCATGCGCGGCTGAAAAAGCTGGCTGCGCGCCAGGGCTTGAGCCTGAACAAAATGATTGAGGAATGGTCAAACGTGGCCATCGCGCAATTCGACGCCGAAGCTCGCTTTGCCGCGAGGGCTGCGCGAGGCGATGCCAAACGAGGACTTCAACTTTTGGATAAACTCGACCGTCAACTTGGCAAAAAACAGAATTGAGAGCCTTTATGAAACTTCATCGGATTCGCAACTCCGTATTAAATTCGGCCCTTGCTTTGATACTGTTCGGCTCGTCCCTGACGGCGCAGGAAAAAAGCGATCGCACCGATTTCCGCCATACCATCCTCGTGACCGGCAACGGCGAAGCCGGAGCCCGACCGGATCGCGCGGTCGTGCGATTGGGAGCGATGTCCCAGACCAGCCAGGCTGAAACCGCGCAGGCCAAGGTGAACGACGCCATGCAAAAAGCGCTGGATGGCATTGCAAAGTTGGGCGTGCAAAAAAGTTCCATTCGCGCTGCGGCCCTGCGGCTCATGCCAGTCTATTCCACCGAGAAATTCTCGAGCACAACGGAAGGTCAAAAAGTTGTGGGATTTCGCGCCAGCAACACCTTGGAAATCACCCTCGACGATTTGAACCTCGTTGGAAAAGTCATTGATGCCGGCATTACCGCAGGGCTCAATGAAGTGCAGGGCGTTTCATTCAGCTTAAAAAACGATCTCCCCCAGCGCACCGCCGCTCTAACCGAAGCCGCCCAGGAAGCGCGCGCCAAAGCCGAAACGATCGCCAAAGCCCTGGGCCTGACGTTGGCGGGCGTCTCTGAAGTGACCGAAAGCGGCGTGCACATGATCCCTCTGCACGAAAACTTCGGCGGCGCGCGCATGATGGCCGCCTCTGTCCAAACTCCCGTTGAGCCGGGTGAAGTCCGCGTCCAGGCCAACGTAACCGTCCGCTATGAATTTAACGGGCCGCGCTGATCACCAGGTTTCAGGATGCGGCCGATGGTCGTTGTTCCAAACGGCGCGCGCGACGTCCTTTTTCGCGATCCACTTCGACTGTTTCCTCAACTCCACATGTGAGTCGACGAAGAGCATATCGGCGCCGCCGCCGTGTCGGCTGGGCACCGTCAAAAGGCCGCCGATCCTCTCCCAGCTCGGCGTGATGATGTTACACCAAACGGAGCCGGGTAGCTGTTGATCACCGATCGCGATCATTTCCGACGGCGCTTTGATTTCGCCGAGCGCAACGAAATTGCTCTTCCCATATCCCAGCCCCAGATTCGTCTCCATGTGCTTCCAAATCCCGGCGCTGCCGCCCGCATTGTAACCGAACGAATCGATCTTAATCGTGGGCGAGACATCCGGCGCCTTGTATTCCGGACACAAAAAAACCGCTTCGGACGAAGCAACAAAAGAACGAATGCGAGCGACCCAGGAGTTCGTTGAAGGCAAAGCCCACGGAATATTCATTCCGTCGTGAATCCCTGCGTCGCCAGCGCCGGGGAAATAATGATAATCCGCTTCATACATCATCAACGCCCGTCCGATCTGCGCGAGGTTGCTCCGGCAGACCGCGGTCCGGGCGCGCGCTTTGGCTCCCGATAGCGCTGGCAAAAGGAGCGAGGTCAAAATTCCAAGAATCGAAATCGACACCAGCATCTCGGTCAGCGTGAAGCCGCCCTTTGATCGATCCGGCGCCTTCTTCAATTCTTCCAGCGATTTTCGCAACTCATCGATCTGCCGGACGTAAACCAACAAAGTTTGCTGACTGGCATCTTTGCGCAGCCGCAGCAACGGCCGGCGATAACGAAACAAATAGATCGCTCCGAGCAACACGGAACTTGTCGACAACAAGATGAGGATCATGGCCACAGTGATGACAAGCCAGGCCGGCAGTTTCTCAGGATCGACGTTGGCGAAAGCGATTGGAACCGAAACTTGAAGACCCAGAGCGACCGCCCCTGCGATTCCGGCGACGAGGGCGGCAATTTTGCGAGCGCGTTTCTCCTTTGGTTCCGCTTCCCGCAGCTGCCGCAGGATCCGCTGCCGTTGCTCATCCAAACAGGCCACGTCGATTTGAGAATCCTGTTCCAGAAGTCGCTTCAGAAAATCACCCGAAAATTTCGGTTCATTCATAAATTCTTCCTTTCGATGGCTGCGCGTAGAGCGGCCCGGGCATGATGCAGGCGCGACTTCACGGTCCCGGGCGGACACTCCAAAATGCGGCTGACTTCCCCAGTGGAAAGATCGTTCAAATAATGCAGGGTCAGAATTTCGCGCAAATCGGCGGGTAATTCGGCGAGTCCTCTGTGAATCGCTTCGGCATCCCACTCCTCCATTCGCGCGCCGTCGTCTTCAATATTGGTTTTGGAACTCGCCTCCTCCTGCCGAATCTCCTCCCGCACCAACCTGGCCGCCTTGTGATGCGCGATTCGATAGAGCCAGACGCGAAACGCCTCCGGAACCTGCAGCGACGGCAACCCGAGAAACACGTCCAACCAGACTTCCTGGTGCAAATCCATCGCGCTGTCGCCTTTAGGCGCAATCCGCCGCAAATAGTAGAGCAGGGGACGTTCGTAGCGTTGCATCAACCTCCCGAAAGCCTCCGTATCGCCCGCCTGCGCCTGCGATACCCAAAGCGCCTCCTCCAGGCGGTCCAATTCTCGGGCTATCGCGCGTTCGTCCATGGTCAGGCTGATGTAAAGTGTCCGGAACAGCCCCAGCGGTTCAAACATTTTGCGAAAGAGGCTTGACGCACAATCTATTGTGTGGCATCGCTGATACACCACATTGGACGGTATCCACCATCCGACCAAGCGGCGGACCTATGCGTTGCAGCAAGTGCGGTTGCCAGGAAGATAAGGTCATCGATTCGAGGACCTCCCGCGAAGGCGCCACCATCCGTCGCCGCCGCGAATGTCTTTCTTGCGGCCATCGTTTCACCACTTACGAAGAAATCGAAAACGAAGGCGTCATGGTCGTGAAACGTGATGACCGTCGCGAACCGTTTTCCCGCGAAAAACTCCTCCACAGCTTGCGCACAGCCTGCCAAAAGCGGCCGGTCAACCCGGACGAACTTCAACGTCTGGTGGATCGAATCATGGAGGAAATCGCGGACAAATTTGACCGGGAGGTTCCCACGATGGCGATTGGCGAACGCGTCATGCAAGGGCTTAAAGCGATCGACCAGGTCGCTTACGTTCGCTTTGCGAGCGTCTATCGCCGGTTCGAAGAGCCGACCGAGTTTGTTGAAGAAGTCAAAAACCTGGAGGAAACAAAATGATCCAACTACATCCCGATTGCCTGATCTTCCACACCAGCGCCGGCGAATCGATTCCGTGTTCGGCGGAAGTGGTGACCATTGAATTGGTCGGGGACTCCATGCTCGAACCGGAAGTCGTTCGCGAGGCCGCTTCCGCGGTCGTTTACTACTTCAAAAACGAACTCGGCCGCGAGGATGTCTCCGTCGAGGAATTTTCGCGCGCGCTCCAGAAGGTTTTGCGCAGCCTCGGCTACGAAGTCAGCAGCAACGACGATGAAAAAAAGGAAGTCGAGCAGCGGCAGACCGTTCTGAACCTGCCCGAACTCGCGAGCTCATCTGGGAAGGGTTTCGAACTCATCTTTTTTCAACGCCTGCGCAGTGAATTAAAGGCCCAACTGGAAACCGCGCCGACTGTGGTCCGTTTTCAAGGCTTGCGAACCTGCGTCAAACAATTGACTGGTCGCCAGCGCTGGTGTGCCTCCTGCCAGACCTTGAACGACCAAATCGTGGAATACCTGCGCGAATGCTTCTGCGCCGAGCGCGCCGCTAACTGCAATTTGGTCGTCGTCTGACCCAGCCGAAGCCGGTAAGGGTCTCTCATCAGGTTCGTTCGCGCGCCACCGCCCAAAGGTGTTCCTGCGCATGGTAAAAATCGATCCGCTGCAGAACTTTGGCGACAAAATCGGCAGTGGTTTTTAAGAGCCTGCTCCAAATGACCCATGTTGTGGTCATCGCTATTGTGGAAGGCGCGCCCAAACTCCGTGGCCGCGAGTGAAAATTGCTCGATCGGCTCGTTTAAACGTTCCGTATTTGCTCCTGAGGAGGGTGTTACGAAACTCAGCAGAAGGATTTTGTGGTGAGGGAGTTATGGCCAAAAATTGTGGATCGCTGTTTTCCTCGAACGCACGTGTTTTTATTGGGTAGCATCTGGTTTATGCAACTGCCTCCCGTCGGCACGTCTGAATTGCTGCGGCTGCTTTCCCCGCATGTCCCGGATGATTTCATCAATCAGTCCTTCCCACGCCAACGTCGTGAAGGTCGGCGACGCCGTTTCAGCGCCGCGCAACTTTGGCGTGTTCATCTGCTGGTCCTGCTCACGCGCACCTTCAGTTTCAATGCGTTAGTCCGTCGTTTGCCCGAGCAGGAGCAGTGGCGTCGTTTTGCGCATTTGCCAAATCGCTTCGCCATTCCTGATGTGCGCATGTTGCACGATTTTCGGCGCGACTTGGGCGCGGGTGGTTTGCGTCGGATCAACGATCACCTGGTGGGGGAAGTATTGCTGCGCGCTCCGCTCAACGAAACGACGGTTGCTTTTATCGATGCGACAGACCTGCCGGCCAGCGCGGAGGATAAAAAAAACAAACCGGCCATTGGTCGGCGCGTCGGGCCACGCTGGGAGCGCGTTCACACCGTCCGGGAAAAACCCGTTTCTATGTCGGCTACAAAAAGCACACGCTGCGTCTGTGGATCAGCGGACACACCACTGCCATCCTTTTTGCGCCGCTGGTTTCCTGGGCGGCGCCCGCGCACGTGCCCGAAGGCTATTTGCTCAAACCCAGCCTATGGTATTGCCGTCGGCGCCTGGATTGGTGGCCGCAGATTGTGGTCGGCGACATCGGCTACATCCACCAGGAAACCAAACGCTGGCTGCGCGAGCGCTGGCAGATCGCCGTGCTGACGCGACTGAAAGCAGACATGCAACTGGCTTCTCCTTATCGTCACGACCAGCCCATGCGCTGCCCGCAAGGCCAGAAACTGCGGTGGCTCAACTACGACGCCCAGGAGGACGCGCAATGGTACGGGGTTGACTCCTCATCCGACGGACTCTGCGCTCAGTGTTGGCAACAGAGTCTTTGTCCGCGCGAGTTTGCCTACCCTGTGGCACGACACGAAACTTTCCTGGGAATGATTCCATTGAACACCAAAGCCGGATGGAAACTGGTCCACTCAGCGCGCTCGTGGATTGAGGCGGCGCAGTCATTTGAAAAGAACCAATTGGGGCCTTTCCAGCACATTGGGATCCTAAGCTTAGAATTCCACGTGGACAAGTTGTCGC